>Ga0172380_10000082_pt1 | contig 205362 bp, 162 predicted proteins | sample Leawe162metaG_FD_119747 | JGI IMG/M metagenome (GOLD analysis project Ga0172380, IMG submission 119747) | Leachate microbial communities from a municipal landfill in Southern Ontario, Canada - Leachate well 162 metaG | ecosystem: Engineered > Solid waste > Landfill > Unclassified | place... | reverse complement strand
CGTATGCAGTGAAAGTTGCACGTACGGTTCTTAGGAGGGCGGCACTTGGTAACAGATGCCGTCTATCCGACAAAAGTGTGTTGCGTATGTCTTTTAAATCTACAGGTTACGTGAATGCACGAAAGGTGAGCCATGGTGATTGGCGAGACGACCGTCCGCCCCATGGACGGGGCGGTCGAGCATCCAAGGACGGACTTGAACAACATCCTGTTTAACGGCCAGTTCGCCATCTGATAGGCAGGACGCCTGAATGTCGTGCAATGCAGGGATGCTTGAGAACGACCATGGCTCTCGTTCATAAGCTCAGAAACCCTAGGTTTCTATTCACCGCGTCGGTGAGTGACTACCATGGCAAGCCTTTATAAGCGAAGAACAGCAAACGCTAAGCCCCAAAAAACTAACGTCTTATTATAAAACTGAAAATTGTGCTAACAGTGCAGAAGAAAGAACTGCTCAAGTTAACCCGCTAGCGTCTTAATCCTCTCAAGTGTCTGCTGTGTCGCCAGATTTTGCGCTGCAAGATAATCCAGTTTTAGCTGTTTGATGATGCCAGTAATCAAAACTAACTCCTGCTGTAACTGCGGAATTTTCGACATATCATGGGTGGGTAAATTGATATCGACGGTATCAAATAAATTGCCAAAATAGCTCGCCATGATCAGCACTTTATTGGCTTTAAATTCGATACTCAGCCCCGACCCGCGCGCCGTTTTACGGAATAACTGTTCCAGTTCAACGAGGCGTTCCATCACGGCGGGAGACAACAGATATCGCGCATAATGTTGGTCGTGGGAATACACTTCAAACATCGCCTCAAAGGTCACGCTTTCGAGTTTAACTCTGGGTTTCTTTATGCCTGCCATGGTGTTACCAAGGGAGCCATAGTCTTGGCTGACGACGGTATGGGATTCAAAGCTAAAGGGCATCGTCATGATCACGACCCCACCTTTAAATTGGATCTTGTCTGACTTGCTGCCGCGGGATTTTAAGGTTAATTCGCAAAATTCGAAGCTGATATCCTCTACCTTGCCGCGAATATGATCCTCTGATTGTTGCTTGCTAAAACGGGGCATAAGTTCGAAATCGGCCACTGAATCAAGGTTAACACAGGAGTCGGGGCTATACCTAGTTTTTTGAGTAAAACAGGCAATATTTTATATTTGTAATGGCGCTTATATTGCATTTCAGGCAGATGAACCCACATCAAAATGCTGGCGATGACGATCAGGCTCAAAATGGTTGGGTCATGGTTAGAGGCTAACGAGATTAAATCAAAGGCCAGTGCGGGCAGGCACACGAGCCAACCTAGACGCTTCGCCCATTTTTTACGGGAGAGTTTAGTTTCAAGCTTTTCAATACGATAGGCTTCTAGCGGCGCTAATAGCTGCAATAGCTCGGCTTTAGCTTCCTCGTACAGTGGCGGTAATTCAGCGCGGGGAAAATCAGCGGGTAAATTCGCTTCAGAAATATGATTTCGAATACTTTTAAGGGCTTCAAAACCTTGCTTTAAAGAATACAATAATGGGCTCATCAACTTATCCATGTTATCGCCGACACCGCGCCCATTCCGTTACGCTGCTAACCCCAAACCTTAGCGGTAACAAATAGGGTGGCGGTTAAATTCTGAGGTTAACATGCTGTGATATCAATCCACAGCTAAACACAAAAACGCTAGCACTTAGGCTTCGACTACTTTCACTATCTAGGTCTACCGCCCTTTTCCAACAGCTAAAACTTATTGCAAGCATCAGATTAAAAAAAAGGTTAATTTATTGTAAACACAAAAATGACCTTCTTTATTCGCGGTACCGATCCAGAATGCCAGTTCATAATCTAATTTAACTATTTAATTTAGCTATCCAATTTCACAATCCATAACCCAAAATCCTAGCTCACTTCTCTATCTCACGATCCTAGCTCACTATCCTAATCAACGATCCTAGCTCAGCATCCTAAAAGCAAAACGCTCCACAGAGACTGCGGAGCGTTTTATTCAGGCATTAAAACTGCAGATTAATGCGTGTGTTAGCTTTTCATGTCCTTTTCCATATCTTCGTAGGAAGTATGGCGAACGTCTTTACCCTTTACGTAGTAGATGATGTATTCACAAATATTTTTACAGCGATCACCGACACGCTCAACTGCGCGTGCTGCCCATAATACGTCGAGTATGTCTGGGATAGAACGCGGATCTTCCATCATATAAGTCATTAACTGGCGGATAATGCCTTCGTATTCACGGTCAAGCTTAGCATCTTCTTTATGCAGCTCTAACGCGGTATCGGCATCCATACGGGCCAAGGCATCTAAAGTCGCATGCAACATCCGAGTCGCATGACGCCCCATATTTTCAATGCTAACTAACAAAGGCTGCTGATTATTCAAACGTTTATCTAATGCCGCTTTTGCAATCCGCACACAGGCATCACCAATACGCTCAAGATCGGCGATGGTTTTTGAAATAGCGATAATCAAGCGTAAATCGCTGGCCGCAGGTTGACGCTTAGCAATAATACGCGTGCATTCTTCGTCAATGGAGACTTCCATCGCATTGACCTTATGATCGCCTGCAATCACCCGCTGGGCTAACTCGGCATCGAGGGCACTTAAGGCATCTATCGCTTGCTCCAGCTGACGTTCAACCAAGCCACCCATGGCGAGCACTCGATTACGGATATCATCCAGCTCAGCGGTGAACTGACCCGAAATGTGCTTACTTAAATTCATGTTTTCCATTGCGTTCCAACCTGTTACTTAACTGTTGACCCATACCAAGCCTTGGTGGCCTTATCCGATACTCAAGCGATTAACCGTAACGTCCTGTGATGTAATCTTCAGTCTTACGTTTTTTCGGCGTGGTGAAAATCGTATTAGTATCAGCATATTCAACTAATTCACCCATATACATAAAGGCCGTTTGATCCGATACCCGCGCCGCCTGTTGCATGTTGTGAGTCACGATAACCACAGTGTATTTCGTCTTAAGCTCAGTGATTAACTCTTCAATCGTCAGCGTCGAAATCGGATCGAGTGCCGATGTTGGTTCGTCGAGTAATAGCACTTCTGGCTCAATGGCTATCGCACGGGCAATCACCAGACGTTGCTGTTGACCGCCAGACAAACCAAAGGCGTTATCGTGTAATCTGTCTTTAACTTCGTCCCAAATCGCCGCGCCGCGCAATGAACGCTCAGCCGCTTCGTCGAGTTCACGACGGTTATTCAGCCCTTGCAATCTCAAGCCATAAACAACATTTTCATAAATCGACTTAGGGAAAGGATTTGGGCGTTGGAACACCATACCGACATTACGGCGCAGGGCCGCGACGTCAATCTTTTTGTCGTAAATATTCTGGCCGTGCAGCAATATCTCGCCGCCGATATGACAATTATCAACTAAGTCATTCATGCGGTTAATACAGCGCAATAGTGTCGATTTACCACAACCACTGGGGCCGATAAAGGCAGTGACTTGCTTCTTGGGGATCTTCATCGATACATTAAACAGCGCTTGCTTATCACCATAGCGCAAATCTAAGTTACGGATCTCCAGCGCGGTGTCGTTCTGGCTTAAGTTAGCTAAATCAAAGTTATTGGTTTTCATTGCTGTCGAATCTATAGAAATCATATTTAGTCCTAATACTTTCAGGATAATCGCTGATTAGTGCTCAAGCGAACGATATTTTTCACGTAAGTGGTTACGCACGCTAATGGCCGTCAAGTTGAGTGCCACAATCACAGACACCAGCAAGAAAGAGGTCGCATACACCAGAGGACGTGCCGCTTCAACGTTAGGACTCTGGAAGCCCACATCATATATATGGAACCCTAAGTGCATGAACTTACGTTCTAAATGCACAAACGGGAAGTTAAAGTCCAGTGGTAATGTTGGCGCTAATTTCACGACACCCACCAACATCAGCGGTGCCACTTCACCGGCAGCACGAGCGACCGCTAAAATCAAACCCGTCATGATCGCTGGACTCGCCATCGGGATCACAATCCGCCACAGGGTTTCAGCCTTAGTCGCGCCCAGTGCCAAACTACCTTGACGTACCGCGCTTGGAATACGACTTAACCCTTCTTCAGTCGACACAATAACCACTGGCAGCGTCAAAATCGCGAGGGTTAATGCAGACCAAATCACCCCCGGCGAACCAAAGGTAGGAGCAGGCAAAGCTTCAGCGTAAAACAATTGGTCGATGGAACCGCCCATCATGTACACGAAGAAACCTAAACCGAATACACCATACACAATCGAGGGCACACCCGCTAAGTTGATTACCGCAATACGGATCATCTTAGTAATCGGGCCTTTCTTAGCATATTCATGTAGATAAACCGCCGCGACCACGCCAAATGGCGTCACGATCACCGCCATCAACATCACCATAAACACAGTGCCGAAAATCGCGGGGAACACGCCGCCCTCAGTGTTGGCTTCACGCGGATCGTCACTCATAAAGCGTCCAATACCGACAAACCACTTACCAATTTTTCCTACGAGTCCTAAGTGATTCACATAGGTCACATCGAGAACGGTATCGAGCTTCAGTTCAACTTCTTCGCCGCGCATATCTCGGACAATAACCGAGTCACGCGCCGCATCATCACGCAGGGCAAATAACGCCTTTTCAAGCACTAAGTAATCTTCTTGCAGTTGAGCCCTCTTGGCGACCAACTCAGCTTTAATACTGTCGGTCAGTTCCCCATCCAGCTCGAAACGACGCTCCTGCAAACGCAATTTTTCAATGGCGTAGTTAATCGAGCCAATATCTTGCTTCTGCAAATCGACCGCTTTGTCCGATAAGGCAACTGCGCGTTCGATATGCTCCATTAAGGAGGATTCAATCGCATCATTCACTAAATCGAGACGCTTGCCATTTTCAATCACAGCTATCGGATAACCGTAGAAGTTACCGTTTTTAGCCCGCTCGATCAGTGCGACCTCGCTTGGCACAGAACGGCTAACAATGTCCGTACCTAATATCCAGCGGAAATCCAAACCCACAAATTCACGGTTACCGGTTTTCACTAAGTAACGGGTCACAAACTCGCCCGGATGTTGCTTAAACACATGGCCAGCAGCAATCAAACGCTCAGTCGGTACTTCTTCCCTATCGTAAACCTCACCAATTAAGGTCGAACGTACACCCGTGTTATCTTCAAGCTCCCACTGGTAAACGGTTGCAGGCCAAAAGTAACTTAAGCCACGCCATGCGATTAACAATAATAAGCCTAAGACGGCAATCAAACTGATGCTCACAGCACCGCCCGTCATCCATATCCATGGCGAGCCTGATTTTACCCACTTACCCATTGCACAAACCTCTCAAGGTCACTGGCGAAATAGTATTTAATGTCATTGTCTTATCCCCGTTACAGCGAGCTATAGCGTTCACGTAGACGCTGTCTCACCACTTCTGCAATGGTGTTAAAGAAGAATGTAAAGATGAATAGTACGAACGCAGCAAGGAAGAGCACACGGTAATGCGAACTACCGATAGCCGATTCAGGCATTTCAACCGCAATGTTTGCCGCCAAGGTTCGCATCCCTTCGAAAACGCTCCATTCCATGATGGCGGTGTTACCGGTGGCCATCAGTACGATCATGGTCTCGCCAACCGCACGGCCAAGGCCCATCATAATGGCCGAGAAAATCCCCGGACTGGCGGTTAACAACACCACGCGTGTCAATGTCTGCCAAGGCGTCGCACCTAAGGCTAAGCTACCGTTAGATAAATGACGCGGTACAGAGAAAATGGCATCTTCAGCGATGGAGAAAATCGTTGGGATCACCGCAAAGCCCATGGCAATACCGACCACCAGCGCGTTACGTTGGTCGAAGGTGATCCCCAGTTCGTTAGTGATGAATTGACGGGTATTACCATCAAACAGCGCCACTTCGATGATTGGGCTGACCGCAAAAGAGAACCACCCCACGAAACAGACCACAGGGATTAACATCAGCTCTTGGTACACTTCGGGTAAACGTTGTTTCCACTTACCCGGCAACCTACTCCAGCCATAGGCAGATGTGAGTATCGAGGTCGGCAATAAGATCAGTAGAATTAAAATGCCGGGGAGATGCTCTTCAATCAGTGGCGCTAACCACAGACCCGCCAAGAAGCCTAAAATCACCGTTGGTAATGCTTCCATGATTTCAATGGTCGGTTTCACGAAACCGCGCACCTTAGGCGACATAAAGTAAGCCGTGTAAATCGCACCAGCAACGGATAAAGGCACAGCAAATAACATGGCATAAAATGCCGCTTTCATTGTGCCATAGGCCAATGGCATTAAGCTCAACTTAGCTTCGAAATCGTCAGAACCTGAGGTCGATTGCCATACATATTTAGGCTCTGGATAACCTTCATACCACACCTTGTCCCACATAGCGCTCCATGACACTTCTGGGTGGGAGTTTTCCACACTGAAGATATGCAGCTTTTTGTCCGCCTCAACGACTATGCCGTTTGAGCGTGGGGTAAAGCCCATTTTACCGGGGTTTTTAAGGTCAAACTTTGCATCAAACAGTTCACGATGACTCGTGGTATAGAGTAGTGTTAGCTCACCCTCAGGGCTCACAGTCGCAAAACTCTTACGGTAGAATTCAGAGGTAATCGAGCTGATGGGCGGTAAGTCATCAAACTGACGAATCTCTTGATATAAACGCCCTTTTTCACCATTAACTTGGAAGTACTGCGCCACAATACCTGTGTCATAACTGACCAGTAATGAACTCGCACCCGCCAGCAAAGCCACGTTATTGACTTGTGCCTTAGCACGTTCAACATCAATCACCTGCAGCAGATCTAAGCTGTCAGTATCACGGATGTCGTACACGAAAATTTTATTGCCAGTTTGCAACATCAATTGACGTTGATCGGGCGTCATCAGCTCGTGGGAGACTTTCTTCGGCGCATCTTGAATTTGTGATGTCGTAGAAACCCACTCCACTTCTTCAGTCATCATGTTCTCTTGCCCTTCGAGACGAGTAAGGCGCCAAACACCACTCTCATCTTGATAAGCAAAACTCATTTTGTCTGAGCTATAAGTAAAGGTCAGCTTATGAATCGCGCTGCCTGTCTCATCGACTGTTATGGGGGTTTCACCTGCGGGATAACGCAGTTTAGGTGTGATTAAACGTTTGTTATTGGGGTACGTTAAACCAAACTCTAGGCCCGCCACTATGACCTGACCATTACTTAATCCCAGCGCAAAACGTTGTTCGCTCGGTACAGCAACGGCGGCGCTGGTGACGGTAACACCCGCTGGTAACGTCGGGGTAAAGCTAGAAAGTAAGCTACCGTCGGCAACAGTATAGAAGTCCACTTGACCATGAACGCTCACACGGTACATCACCTCATTTTGCTCTTCAGCACCCACCATTAAGGTCGGCACATCCGCGTGTTGATAGCTCACACTCTTAACGGGTGTGACATCAGCACTGTCGAAAATGGGTTTAATCACATACAACAGATAAAAGAAGATCAACAATAAGGCGACAAATACCATAGTGCCGCCGATAGTGACGCTGATTTGCGCCGCTTTATCCTTAAATGCCCTGCGATTCGAGCGTCCGCCTTTAAGCATACTGTGCGATGCAGAACCAGGTTGAGTGACCTGACTTTCCATTAAGAACCTCTATTATTAATAGCTAGCGAGTTTTTTCGCTAGGATTTGCCGAGTGCTATGCTTACACTGTTTGAACGTAAACTGAGCAATAACAACATCCTTTATTCTAAGTGCGTTGGATTATATGACGCAAAGATGACAGTTGTGTTACACCCCGTTTTAAAACAGGTGCCTTTTACAAAAAATAGGAGTCAGTCACTATGCTACGATACTTAATCACACTACAAGCACCTGATAGAAAAGGATTAGTAGAACAAATCGCCCATGCTGTGAGTCGTCATGGCGGCAACTGGCTCGACTCAGAATTACGCCATATTGACGGTGTCTTTGCCGCGATATTGTTACTCGAAGTGCCGTCACTGCGGATGGACGAGCTCATTGAGGCCCTAGAATGCATCGATAGCCTGTCCCTCACCTACTCCAAAACCTCGGTCGCTCTTAAGCCCATTAAACGCTTAAGTTACAACCTAGTGGCCTATGACAGACCCGGACTCGTGCTCGATATATCCAATAAAATCAATGCAATTGGCATCAATATCGAGCAGTTTAGTAGTCAATATGAAACCGCAGGCCACACTGGTATAGCCCTATTTCGGGCGACCATTGGCCTTGGATTGACTGATCTCGCACAAGAAGATCAATTAGTTGAATCCCTCTATGCTCTTGGGGATGATCTCGTGCTCGATAGATTAAGCCGTTAATCTTGTTTACTTTTACGGCGAGCTAACACTTAGCACACCAATATATTTAGAGAGCGCACTCGCAATAGCACTTTCAAACAGCACTTAAAGTGCGCTTAAAAACCGACATTCGCGGCAAGGTGTTCAAATTAAGTTAAGCCAGTGCAATCAATACTGGATAGTTGGAATCGTTAGAATGCGCATAGGAATCAGGCAAGTGGGTTTGTAAGTTTATGCCATCATTCGAAATTTATTAACCCTATAATAATGCTTAATATTTTTACTATAAAAAACCCACAAAACCCGATTACTGAACCATAAACACACTAACACCAACAAAATTTAATGTTGTAACTGCCTTTCGATTCATGCTCCCTTGGTAGAATAACCCACGAAACACCATAGCTCAGGTTCAAAATTGCCGCTTTCGAGCTTTTCCATCTTTATGTTTTATCAATTATTTTAGGGAGTAGTACGTATGGAGCAGTTATACGAACTGGCCCAAGCCATGATACACAATGATCTGGCGGTTTTAGCCAATCCTAAAATCGCCCTCATGGTCAGCGCATTAATTTGTGGCTTTTTAGTGTTAGAAAATGGCTTTATTCCCACCGCATTTTTACCCGGAGATAGCCTACTCTTTCTCACTGGAGTGCTGATTTATCAAGATATTCTTCATATCGGTATTATGCCGTTATTGGTTCTAGCAACCTTTACAGGTACAGCTATAGGTTATTTACAGGGTCAATTTTTAGGGCATACCCAAATTTACCAAAAACTGCTGTCGAATATTGATATCAAACATCAGGAAAAAGCGACCCACCTTATTGATAACTATGGAGTGATAACCCTGCTACTCGCACGTTATATTCCTTTTGTTCGTACCGTTTACCCCTATATTTTAGGTGCAACGGGTATTTCTTCCCGTCGTTTTTTACTCATTAACTTCATCAGTTCAATGGTGTGGATTTTTTCCGTTGTTGGTTTTGGGTATCTCATTAGCCATACCCAATTAGCAACAAAATACCAAACACAATTTATGAGCATAATCATTTACTTACCAGTAGCCTTGCTTACTTTCGGTATTATTGCCTTAGTGTACAAATGGTTAAGTAAAACAAAAGAGGTTTAAGTGCACTCAGACAATCGACTCACTTATCGACTTACTTATCGAAAAATCCTATCTAAACTGACTTGGATAATCTTGTATACTGGCGGCCACGCAATGACGATATAACGAAAGCGTGCACTAAACCGCATGATGAGCGACTAAGCTGCACCAGAACGCAACACATTAGGATGACCATGTTAGGAACGCTAAAAAAGATGCGCGTGCAGTTAGATGACGCGCAACAAGTGCAATATCAACTCGTTGTCGGTGATGAGTTACTCCCGCTCAATCCATTGATAGGCAAGCAATTAACCTTGACCCACACGGGTAATATCTTCTGCTGCAACTGCGGTAAAAAGAGCAAGAAGAGTTACTCGCAGGGCCATTGTTTTGTCTGTATGCAAAAGTTGGCGAGTTGCGATATGTGCATCATGAAGCCGGAAACTTGTCATTACGACCAAGGCACTTGCCGCGAACCAGAGTGGGCCCAGAGCCACTGTTTTGTGCCGCATTATGTATATCTGTCGAATACTTCGGGCGTTAAAGTCGGCATTACCCGCCACACTCAACTGCCCACCCGTTGGATTGACCAAGGCGCTACCCAAGGTTTACCGATTTTTAAAGTCTCAACAAGACAGCTCTCAGGCTTAGTCGAAGTAGAATTGGCAAAACTGGTTAATGATAAAACCCATTGGCAAGCCATGTTAAAAGGCCATGCCGACGATATTGATTTAAATGCTAAGGCTGCGGAACTGATCCCGCAAATTGAGGCTAAGTTGCACGAAATCGGCATGCAAAAAGGCGATTACAGTATCGAGCGTTTGCACGAAACGATTCAGCCAATTCATTATCCAATTGACACCTTTCCGAAAAAGATCACTTCGCACAATTTCGATAAAGATGTGGTCGTCAGCGGAATTTTGCAGGGGATAAAGGGGCAGTATTTAATGTTTGATACGGGCGTGATTAACATTCGTAAGTTTTCATCCTACGAGATCACAGTCGAACACGACTGAAACAGTCTGAAATCAAAATGGAACCTCCCTCCACTAAAATGAAAAAGCGCGGCAGTTTTCACTGTCGCGCCCTTTATTGAGATGGCTGTCACTAAAGTACCATATCCCACAGTTCAAAAATGGGAGCTAGCACCACAAACATGGGACCAAGACACCTCAATTAAGCACTAATCCCGTTTATCTGGCGAATGCTCCAACCACTCAATTCACTTAGAACTGAACTAAAGCTCAAACGCTGGCTAAGGAGCCACATTAACCGACGGCATATTGGCCAACATACTGGCAATGAGACTGTCGAAATTTTCGGTTAGCTCATCCATCTTTTTAATGTTGCCAAAACCTTGGGCAAGCACTCGCCAAATTGGCTCATCAACGCCCTGTATTTTAGTGGGTTTAAAGAGCGCTATCACCACGGTACCTTTGTCATACTTTCGGGTATTCACACCGTCGGTTGACAGCCCAGCGACTAACCCTGTCACTGCCAAAATTTGTTCATCGCTCATTTCAGTTCCCATAGCGACGCCAAAGCCAACCTGAAAATCCGCCAGTAGTGGATCTTCGATCCAGCGATATCCCTTACTCTGCAAAGTTTGCTTTAATACGGCTTGCATGTGTTGTAACACTAGCTGCGAATCTAAACGTTTATCTGTGATGATTTTTTGAAATTTAGGATGCCAAGTGAATGTCATTGCCGTTGACGGTAATTCACTGAGATCGCCAGACATCACGATTGTGGTTCGCAACGGCTGCGCCGCGTTATCCGTCACAGTCACGCACCCAGTAAGACCTAAAACACTGCTAAAAAGCAGTATTAACACTCTCAAATACCGACTTAACACTCGGTCAGGAACCCAACAAGGAACTCGACTGAACTGTCGATTTAGCACTCCACTTAGCTCACTATGTAATGATGGATTCATCATGCCCTGTTACCTCAATCTATAAAATGCTGTCTAAGGATAGTTGCTATTGCTATTACTAAAACTGAAAGCTGATATCCATCATAGTGTTAAATCAGCATATTCCAATATAGTGTTAAATCAGCATATTCCAATATATCTTGATATTCGTACTAACACAGAAAACCATCAAACTGCGCTAGCCCTATTCTCACGCCATAAGCCTATCGAGGCATGTACATATTTTGTTATTCTTTTTAGTTTATAAACTCGCTATGTCGTATAGGCGCGGCAACATTTAATCGCTAGAATGCCTCGCCTGCGTTGCAATCAAATGTCGCAATTATAAATAATTGCAACACAGTATTGCGTACCCTCCGATGAGTAAATCGCAGGCTCAATGCGGCAAATAATCACAATGCCATAAAACTAAAATAAAAGGTGTGGATCTATCTATGGAGTTAATACTCGCTATCGCGTTGTTTGCCTTTTCATCTGGGATCACCCCAGGGCCTAACAATATTATGCTGATGACCTCAGGGGTAAACTTTGGCGTAAAACGCAGTATTCCGCATCTTATGGGAATAAGCCTTGGCTTCCCGACTATGATCCTCGCGATAGGTTTGGGCTTGAGCGCCCTATTCCAAAGCTATCCTATCATCCATCAAGTGATTAAAGTCGTCGGCATAGGTTACCTTTTGTATCTGTCTTGGTTGATTGCCAACAGCAGTAGCAAGATGGAAGGTAAAGCCATTGCTAAACCCTTCAGTTTTATCCAAGCCGCGGCCTTTCAATGGGTCAACCCTAAGGGCTGGATCATGGCCGTGGGCGCGATTGCGACATTCACGTCAGTACAGCAGGATTTGACCCCGCAGGTCATCACTATCGCAACGGTATTTTTGTGCGTCGCATTTCCCTGCGCTATCGTCTGGCTAGGCTTTGGCGTAGCCCTTAAACGCATTTTGAAAAATGAGCGCCAACAGAAGATTTTTAATATCAGCATGGCGCTCTTGCTTGTGGCGTCTATCATCCCTATGATCGCCCCCTAATTTTTAAGCACGAGCAAACGACCGCCATGAACGAAATTGACATGATCACTCAACAAACCGACGACTGGGTGAAAAAAGTGATCATGAAATACAATATTTGCCCCTTTGCCAGACAAGAAGTCGAGCGCGGCAGTATTCGGTATCTGGTGGTGGAACAAACCAAAGTCAAACTCGTACTCAAGGCATTGATCGAAGAATGTCAATACCTCGACGCCCACCCCGAAGCCGAAACCACACTGTTTATTCTGCCCCGTGGTTTTGAGGGGTTTTATGCCTACCTCGACCTCATCGACATGGCAACCGATACGCTTATCGAACACGAGTACGAAGGCACCTACCAACTCGCCACCTTCCACCCAGACTATTGTTTCGATGGCGAACCACAGGACGGGGCAGCCAACTTCACCAACCGCGCGCCCTACCCAACCCTGCACATCATCCGCGAAGCCAGCATGGAGTTAGCTCTCGCCAGCTACACAGATCCCGAAACCATCCCAGAACGTAACATCGCCTTTTGCGAACGCAAAGGCAGCGACTTTTTCGTCAAACTGTTAGCAGAGTGCATGGGGAAATCCTCATAACAGCCCAAATACGGCAGCTTTAATGAGATTGCGGCTCTTATCACTGAAACGGATGAAGCCCTTTTCGATGATAACGTCAATATCCAGCCAACCTATGTTGAGCTAATTAAAGCGATGATTGTTAACCATGTAGGGCTTGAGCAAGGCAACCAGATAATCGAGCAATTGGAAATCAGGGCCTACTAACACAAGTAGGCCACAACAAATAAAGCATTACAAATCAACAAATTAAATGTAATATACCCGAAAGCATTCCGACGATATCTTTATCATGGTCGATAATGCTCGCGAATAAGATCTGTCAAACCTATAACTGAAAACGTCTTAGTAATCCTTTTAACGTAACACCAAGGCTAGCAAGATCATCGGCGGAGCGCGCTGTTTCTGCCGCGCCATCAGCGGTTTGCTCGGCAATATCCCTCACTCTCACAATACTTTTATTAATATCTTCTGCCACGGCGCTTTGTTCTTCCGAGGCGGCGGCGATTTGATGTGTCATATCCTGGATACGGCTAACCGCATCGGCAATATCCACTAACATTTCACCCGCTTCGCGGGATAATGACACTGCGCCATCACTTAATGTTCGGCTTTTGGTCATCATTTGTACCGACTCCAGTGTCCCCTTTTGCAAATTAACAATCATATTTTCAATTTCTTCAGTAGAGGATTGTGTTCGACTCGCAAGGCTTCTCACCTCATCGGCCACCACTGCAAATCCCCGTCCTGCCTCACCTGCTCTTGCAGCTTCAATGGCCGCATTTAGCGCGAGTAAATTGGTCTGTTGTGCAACCGATTTGATCACATCAAGGACGGAACCGATACTGTCACTCTCAGATTGTAAGCGCTCCATCGCATGTGCCGTGGTCGCTATTTCCTTTGCTAAAAGTTCGATTTGACTGACCGCTTCAATAACTTTTTTATTACCTATCGCAGTGGTGTGATCCGCCTCTTTAGCCGCTAGCGCGACATTTTCAGCACTGGTAGACACCTCTTGTACTGTCGCCGCCATTTCATTAATCGCGGTGGCAACTTGGTCAGTTTCACTACATTGATTTTGCATACCCGCACTATTTTGTTCTGTGACCGTTGAAAGTACTTCTGCCGATGAAGCCAACTGCACCACGCTATCACCTATTTGTGTCAACACTTGCTTAAGGGTGCTATTCATTTCACCCATGGCACGCAATAGTTCTCCCATCTCATCCTGACGCTCTGAGTGGATAGTGCTGCTTAAATCACCTGCGGCAATTTTTCTCGCCGTAAGGAGAGTTTGTTTAAGTGGCCCAACAATTTGTCCACTGATTAGCCATGCAAGTAAGGGGCCGACAACCAAGGCGACGATTAACACACCGAGTACCACGGCCTTTGCCTGGGCATCAGCGTCTGCCCGTTTATGCTTTTGGATGTTAACTAATTCACGAATATTCACCATCAATGTTTGTGCTGCGCCGCCCATTGACTGTGCTAGGTTATCCATATCACGGTTAACATTGACCATAGCATCAATATCATGGTCGTAACGGTCCAATATCTGGATGGCTTGTGCGGTATCCTCTCCCTTAAGAGTGGCGATAGTCTGTGACAATCTGGCAATGGCATCTTTTGCCGTTTTTAAATTGAGATCACTAGCATCATAGACATAGCCTCGGATGTGATAACGTAACATGGTCATTTGCTGGCTAACACTTAAGGCATCTTTTAATAATTCAGTATTTTGCGTTGCTTGCGCCCTGTTGGTCATTCTATCGACCAGCTCCGCATAGGTGGCAACCAACTTGGCCCCCACTTGAGCACCCGTGACTTTCAATTCCTGTTTATGCTTAAACACATCACTAAACTGATTTATCGATTGATGATACCGATCCATTGCAACTAACGATTCTTGAAGATACTGCTGATCGTGGGCCTCGCTAGACGCTGACAATTGTTGCTGTAAACCGCTTTTTGTATTTTCAATTAAGCTCTGGAGTTCATCCAATTTGGTTAAATCGCCATTTGCAATAAATTCTAATCTTGCGGCCTTGGCCGCAAGCAATGTTTTATCGACATTGGCAATAAACTCCAACCGACTACTGCTGATATCGATTGAGGTAAGTCCCCTGTATCCAGCCGCTGCCACAATAAATATCAGCAATAACAAGATCCCAAAACCAAGCCTTAACTTATTGGTTACCGTCATGTTTCCTAGCAGGCGGCGCAAACCTTCCATTTAAATACTCCATATCAAATTTAAAAATGAATATACAAATCCAATGCAATTGTAATGAGTTTTTCATGGCCGTTTATTGACCCAGTTAACCAATCTATAAAATACATTATATGTATAACATTTAAATTAAGGATGTATTGTGGAAGTCAGAAGCAAGAGAAAGCATTGCGGGAATGACGGCAAAAATGAAAGGGTGATGACATGTCATAGTAGAACAGCCACGGATGGACGGTCATTAAGGAGAGGATGATGCCAGTCACGTGAGTAACTGCATTAGATTTACAATAGACACACAGCAAAATTAAAACAATAAAGTTGAGCACTACGACAAGACTGGTGACATCACAATATCCGATACATCTTCATCATGGTCGATACTAAAGGCCATAAAACCATCGGTTTTATGGATAGCTTGATAGACTTCAGTTTGGGTAAACTGCACTAGGCATTCGTTAAACACTGCGCGTATTTGCCGCACTATCTCCTCCCACTCACTAAAGTCATCCTCGGGTAAGCTCTGTTGAATCGTCTGCAACTCATCCTCTGAAAGCAGGTAACATGTACTAAAACATTGATACTCCCAGTCACCTGTATTGAATTTAAGTTCTTGGATAGCCTCAGGGCTTTGGTATGACTCAGCCCATTCCCCAGACTGGTAATAGGCCAATCGCTGCTGAAAATCTGCCTCTGTATTAAAACAAAGATTTAATTCTGCGTATTCAGCATGGGTGTCAAAAGCAAAGGCATAAAAGGTTTTATCAGGATGAGCTAATAAAAATTGCTCAACCTCAACCGTTGTAAACCGCAATGTCTCGGCTTTGATTCGAGCAATAAGAGCATTATCTAATGGCATAAAGATGTTCCATTTACACAATATTTTTTGTGTCTCAGTGCATCACTTAAATTAAACCGACGTTACTAAACTCAATGCTTTAGTCATTTTTTACTGACGTCAAGCATTGAGATTAAGCTGAATTAAAGGATTTGTACGCTCCATTTCTCATTGCCATAGCGACGATTTTTATAGCTATCGATACGCCATTCATCGGCTTTTTTAAGAGCAATAAACAAATACTCATCTTCGAAGTTAGTGTTGGTTTTAATATAGATTTCGGCTCTGCTTTTACTTTTTAAAGTAATTTGCACTTCAAGAGGATGATCGCAACCATTAAATTTTGAAGGAAACCCGAAGGAATTACGCACTTTTCCGCCGTAAACACGGGGCTTATCGGTACAAAAATCGTCAAATAATGGCGCTATTTGCTCACTCAGTAAAGCAAACCAATCGGTTTGCTTCGCATAATGGAATTCAGCCACTGGCAATTCCTGCCGTAGCTTATCTTCTTCGGCAGTTCTTTCGGTATAGAGGGTATTTTCGATACTGTTCCAGCGCGTACAAAAAGATAACACCCTCTCTGTTAAATATGCTTTTAATTCAATCTCATCCATTTAAATTATTGACTCCTTTATTTATAAGTCTGTCGGTCAAACCCGCCAAGAGTTTATACCATATCGGGACAGACGAATGACTCTTTACCGCGATTAAACGACGTATTAAAACCAACCCTTTACGCTCAAACGAGCTTGCACCACTGCAAACTCGGCAGCAAGCCATAACACCAAGATTTACAATGCTATAGATTTAATCCCCACACCTCAAAGGCATCACGACTCAGTTGTTCCCTAAAATCTGGGTGAGCGATGGCGATCAGCGCTTGTGCCCGTTCGCGCAGTGAACGGCCGCGTAGATTAGCGGCGCCGTATTCGGTCACAATGTAATGCACATGGGCCCGAGTGGTGACAACCCCTGCGCCAGGTGATAACACGCTGGCAATGCGAGAAAGCGTGCCCCCCGCGGCAGTGCTGGGCAGCGCAATAACAGAACGACCACCTTCAGATAACCCTGCTCCGCGGATGAAATCCATCTGGCCCCCGACACCAGAATAGATTTTAGTGCCAATGGAATCGGCACACACTTGGCCTGAAAGGTCGACCTGCAGCGCCGAGTTAATCGCCATCACATTGGGATTTTTACGGATAATGGCCGTGTCGTTGACTTGCTCTATGTCCATAAAGATAACCGCAGGATTATCATCAACATAGTCGTATAATTTCTGGCTACCCAGGGCGAAACCTGTGACGAGTTTTCCCGGATAAAAACGCTTCTTGCTGTTGTTAATCACGCCCTTTTCAACCAGTTGCAATATACCGTCAGAAAATAGCTCAGTGTGGACGCCTAAGTCTTTATGTTCGGTTAAGCAAGACAGCACGGCATCGGGGATCGCACCTATACCCATTTGCAAACAATCGCCATTACGCACCAGTTGGGCAACATTTTTACCGATCGCCAAACTCACCGCATCCCCCGTCGCGAAGGAATGAATGGGCAACGCCGCGCTCTGCTCATACACAGCGGCAAAACGGTCGATATGGATAAAGCTGTCGCCATGGGTGCGCGGCATTTGTGGATTAATATGAGCGATGATCTTACCCGCGACTTGGCAAGCTGCGAGCGTTGCTTCAACCGAAATGCCTAAGGAACACATGCCATGCTTATCGGGTGGCGACACTTGGATAATTGCGGTATCAATTTTTTGCTCGCCGGAACGAAATAACTTAGGCACTTCAGACAGGAAAATCGGCACATAATCCGCGTCACCACTTTGCAGTAATGCCCGCGTTGGCAGCCCACCGAAAAAACATCGATGGCGTAAATGCCCCTGTAAACTGGGATGGCTTAAGGATTCGGCGCCTTCAGTATGTAACTGTAACAGGGTGAGATTTTCTTTGGTGAGTGCATGCTGCGCCAACGCATCTAATAAAATGCGCGGTGTGGCGCCCATGGAATGAGTCCACAGCGTCTCGCCGCTTTGAATTAAAGCAACCGCATCGAGCGCGCTATGACAAATGATTGGAGGCATAATGAATTCCCTTCGCTAAGCATGATGGCGGCAATCGCCCTAGCGGCAGTGTAAGGGATATCCTAATTAAGCAACATCGATTTCAATAGCTTAGCGCGATTGTTTACTGATAATTTGCGCTATATCAAAACTCGGCACTTTGCCCTTGATGATGAAACTCAGTACAGGGTTAATCCAAGCGCTTCGAAAATCTCATACTGGCAATCAATAACCCAATACAAGTAAAACCTATCATCCACAGGGCATCAAATTGCAGATCCATCACTTGGGCATCGCGCAGCACTATGGCCCGTGACATGCGCATAAAATGGGTTGCGGGTAAAGCTTCGGCAATCCATTGCGCCGCGATAGGCATGGCTTCGTAGGGGAACATAAATCCCGACAAGAGAATCGATGGCAGGAGGATAAATACCGTCATCTGCATCGATTGCAACTGGGTTTTCGCTATGGTCGAAATCACTAATCCTAAGGTTAAACTGGCGCAAATGAACAACATAGCGGCAAGGGCGATAGAATCAAGCCCGCCGCGAATGGGCACATCGAACAACAGATGCCCCGCGCTCAGGATAATGGTCACTTGCACAAAGCCAACCATCACATAGGGCACGATTTTACCCAGCATCAACTCCAGTGGCCGAACAGGCGTAGTGATCAAAAACTCCATATTGCCCTGCTCGCGCTCACGCACTATGGCGGCGGAAGTAAACATCACCATGGTCATAGTCAAAATCACCCCCAACAGACCGGGCACTATGTTGACCACAGAACGTTGCTCGGGATTGAAATATTGCACCACTTCAAAACTCGGCATCGCCGTTTTTAGTGTTCTTCCTGCGACTTCATCCAGTGGCATTTGCCTTAGGCTACGAATAGTTGAAGCGACAACCGTATCTGAACCATCCACCAGCCATTGGCCAGCGGGTTGTGCGATATAGGATTGGGTTAAATATTGCTGACCCACAAAGCTTGGGTGACGCACTAAGCGCTCATCGAGATCGGCGGGCAAATACAGCACGGCTTTGACTTCGCCGCGAGTAATCGCCGCCTCAGCCTCGGCGGCACTTAAATATCGCTGCTTAAAATCTACGACCTGCGTTGCTTCCACCGCCTTAACCAGTGCGCGACTGTAGGCAGAATCACTCAAATTAACTAACCCAGCAGGCAGATGGCGAGCATCGGTATTGATCGCATAACCAAACAACATCAGTTGCACTAACGGGATCATGACTATCATGCCAAAGGTCATGCGATCCCGCGACAACTGCCGCAGCTCTTTGACCACAATCGCAAAAATCCTACGCCACATGGTCAGTATCTCCCTTGGAAACCCCAGCCAAGCGCTCGCCAGTACAAGTGACAAACACATCTTCTAAGCTAGCGCGCACTTCTTCCATCGTCCGGCTGGCAACCCTAGGTTTAAGCCAAGCGAGCGGATCTTCAATATCGCTGCGCACTAACACCCGCAAACGACTGCCGATTTGCGCCGCCGACAATACCGCAGACTCGCTGATCAGTGATTGTTTTAAAGTGCGTAAGTCGTCCCCTGAGATCTCAACCACCCGAGCCCCCATCGCCGCCATCAACTGCTGGGGTGAACCGTCGGCGCGTTTTATCCCCCGCTCTAAAATCGCAAGACCATGGCAACGCTCGGCCTCATCCATATAGTGAGTCGACACAAGTATCGTGGTGCCTTGGGCACAGAGATCGAATAAGCGCTCCCAAAACTCGCGTCGATTTTCAGGATCGACCGCCGATGTCGGCTCATCGAGAAACAATAATTCGGGGTGATGTAAGGTCGCTGCCGCTAAGGCCAAACGCTGTTTCTGGCCGCCACTCATGGAGCCCGCCATTTGTTTTTCTCGGCCGACTAAATCGTATAGCATGACTAACTCGGCTATCCGCAGCTTTGAGGCTCGGCGGTTAAGCCCATAAATTTGCGCGACAAACTCTAAGTTTTCCCGCACCGAAAGATTGTCGTACAGGGAGAATTTTTGCGTCATATAGCCAATGCGGCGGCGCAGTTTTTCCTCGGCGCCGGGTAAGGTTTCACCCAAAACACGAATATTCCCCGATGTTGGACTCAGCAACCCAGTTAACATGCGAATTGAAGTCGATTTTCCGCAGCCATTGGGGCCGAGAAACCCATAAATTGTGCCCTTGGGAATGGCGAGGTCGAGGTTTTCTACCGCATTAACACCACCAAAGGCGCGGGTCATCCCTTGGGTCTCGATAGCAAAATCAGCGCTTTTCATGGCTGCTCCACTTTTTGCTGCACTCCTTGCAGCACATCGAGTTGCAGCACATCGAGTTCAACTTCTAAAGCCATGCCAGTAGGTAGGTTCTGATCTGTGGCGGAAATAGTAATATCGGTCAAATACATCAGCCGCGCTCGATCACGTTCATTTAGCGCATAAAATGGCGTGTAAGCAGGTTGACTGCGGATATTGCGCACAGTGCCAGCAATCGGTATCTCGCGGCCATCTACAAGAATATTGACGCTATCACCCGCCTTCACTCTGTCTAACCAAGTCGCGGGCAGGTAAACCCGCACATAGGGATCCTCGCTCGCCAGCAAACCAATCAACTGGGTGCCTGCGGCAATGCGATCGCCGACTCGCCAAGGCAACGTATCGACAACGGCATCACGCGCCGCCACTAGGCTCAAGTCTGCTAAGGCTTTTTGTTCGATGGCTACACTGGCGCGAGCTGCGGCCACCGCCGCTTTGGCCTGCTCTAGCTGCTCACTACGGGTGCCATTTTCTAGTAGTCGCAGGCTTTGCTGCGCCTCGACTTGCTTAGCGAAACTGGTATCCCGCGCCGCACGGGCCGTATCTAAATCCGCTTGGCTAAGTACTTTAGTGGCAAATAAACGGTTTGTTCGTTCAAAGGCTCGCTGAGCCTCTTTCACGCTGGCATTTGCCCCGTCGAGCACGGCCTTGGCGCGTTCTATATCCTCTAAACGCGCACCTGTGACCGCCTCAGAAAGTTTAGCTTTAGCCTGTTCAAGCTCGGCTTGGCGCAGGGCGAGGCGCGCATTAGCAGAGGTTGTATCGAGCTGAATTAACACCTCACCCGCCTTAACCTGTTGACCTTCAACCACATTCACTTGAGTAATCAACTCACCTACGGGCGCGGTAAGCGTCAGCCTGTCCCGCTCGACAGTGCCAAGTACTCTGGGCGGCGCTTCAGTGCAGCCGACTAATAGCAAGATCACACAACCCACATTCACGTGCGTCAGAATTTTAAAATTCACACTCATTACGACTTCCTCGGTTCACGCAGTACACCTTGGGTAAAAACCTGCATATTGTGCAGCGCTAAACGCTGTAAACCATCAGCATCGGCACTAAAAAAACCGAACTGACGCATTAACACCGGGGGCGCAATAAGCGGAAAGACCATCAGACTCACGAAACTGAGGCGTGCTAAATCGGGATCTAATCCCTCCTTCAATAGCCCCGCATTGACTAATGTGGATTCGAGCCATTGCCGCGAGAGGGATAAAATTTGCTCAAAAACAGACAACATAATGCGATAGGGTTCTGAGCCATCGCCTTCCTGTAACACCCGTATAATCAACCGTGGCAATCCCAGGTTAGGTGCCATAACGCGATAATATGTCTGCATAAGTTCACCCAAGTTATTAGGGGCATCCGCAGCGGATATTTCGCGAAAACGCGCTAATACGGGCTCAAGGGTTTCCCGCACCATTTGTTCGAACAAGCCCGCTTTTGAACCAAAATAATAACGAATAAGTGCGGCATCAACCTCGGCTTCGCGGGCAATTTCACGGGTAGAAACACTGGGATAACTGCGATGACTGAAGAGATTTAGGGCTGCGATAATTAAGCGTTGGCGGGCATCGGAATCCCCTTTCGGACGACCAGGAGTCTGCGGCTGTGATTCAGTTTGGGCGGTAAATGGCACAACCCCCTTTGGGCGACCGGGAATAAGCGACATGGCAAGCTCCAGCAAAATTCATCTATTGATGAATATACTGAAAAGCCGCGTAAAAAGGCAGCAGTTAAATTCCTCATTTTCATTGATATTGAGGAATTTAACCCTAGCACTGCAAGGCTAAAATTTAGGTACCGTTCAATCGAAAAATTAAGCGGCCTTCTATTAAAGATTTATACAGTAAAAGCTTATGCGCCTTTCACTATCGCACTCAAACGGGTAATGAATTGCTGTACGGCTTCAACCGTGTCAAAACTAAAGGCAAGGCCATAGTGGGTTTCGGTCAAACTCTTATGCAAACGTTTGGGGAAACGTGTCATCTCGGCATTGTGGAAATAGTCGTATTTGGCATGCACGCCTGCAATAGTGGCAAGTTCGCCGGAAAAGACTTCGAATGCAGGGCGAATAATCAAGTTTGGTGATTTACCGTCGAGGTGTAAATAGAACGCCTCTTTGGTTTCTGGGAGCATGTATTCAGTAATGTTTTTTATGGTGAAATTAGTGCGACATTGCAGTCCACTTAAGCAACTCACCATCTTATTATGTTCTATCGCCAAACTTATTCTCCCGTGTTTGTTGTCTATTTAGATTAAACCTGCCCATATCGCGCTACTTTTTCTACTCCCAGTCAATCCATGGCTCAGATGACTGATTAAGATAAGAAGAATATCATCTCGGCAATGTTGGTTCTTATCCCGTTTATCCCACTTTACCTCAGCTCAGCCTAATCGGTTTAGTCTTTAAATGCACTAAAGTGATACCCATATCCCAGAGTAAATGCGCGAGTTTGAATTATTTATCACAAAAAACCTTTATATACAGAATGATAAACTGATTAACTCAAACACTAAGCGGGTGTCACAGAAAATTCTTTTGTGTGAGCAAATCGATATTTCAAACACGATAAAGCACAATTTAGTTTATTAGGCATTGCTTATCATCAGGTTACCAACCTTTAGTTTAACATTAAAACGAACCGTTCAAAATGCGACCCTGCGATTGCATTTTATAATGATGGTTTTACTTGCCAGCTTAAAATGTTGCGTCTAGGTTAATAAGCTTGAGTTAAGTCCTGTTGATAATGGCTAAGTTACGGCAATCACATTTGATGCCAACCTAAACTAGCGCATTCACACTATCCCGTCGTATTCAGGCCTTAAGTCATGTTTTACCCAAAGTGAGTAACCCGCGCTTAAGCGCCTATAAACCGAGCCATGCCAGCCGATTTCAAGCTTATTTACGGCAAATCCTGCATTAACTGACTTGCCCTGAACTGTCGCAACGGACTGGCGGCCACAATCAACAAGACCAACAACACGAGATATAGCCATGAAGATCAAAAAAGCCCTCATGCTCTTGGGTCTGTTCGCTGTCAGCCCAGTAACGTTAGCCGCAACCGGAGTCGCCTTTATCCATGGTACGGGTCACCAGACCAATGCCTTAGCCGATTACTGGACGCCCGAATTTGTTAACTCAGTGCGCCAAGGCATCCCAGTGCCAAACAATTACACAGTGATCAACTGCGACTTTGACCAATATATGTGGGAAGAAAGCGCCGCAGGTTGTCTGGCAACGCAGCTCAATAGCTTTATCCAAGCCAAAAATATCGACGACTTAATTCTGCTGACCCACTCCAATGGTGGCAACGTAGTGCGGTGGATTTTATCTAATCCAACGTGGGACAGCCGTTATCCTGCAGTGATCAACGCCACCTCAAAGGTTATCGCCATCGCGCCTTCCAGTGCTGGTACGCCGCTGGCCGATGCGGTGAACCAAGGTAATGTGTTCGAAACCAGCTTAGGCTGGCTCTTAGGCTATGGCAGCAATGCGGTGAAACAACAGCAAGTCGGTTGGATGGCAAACTATAACAACGCTTGGCTTAATGGCACAGCGGGTCGCCCATCGCTGGGTAAACCCTTCGAAGTCGTGGTGGGCTCAGATGTTGATTCCGCTATTTGGGACAGCGACAGTTACTGCGCGGGTTATCAATACCAAGTCGCGCTCGAAACCACCCAAAACTGGCTCGATAGCTGCTCCGACGGCTTCTTAAATTGCAGCTCACAAAAGGCGGCTGGCACTGTCTGGTTTACTGATAAACAAAAGACCCGTGGCCAAGAGCCCTTAAGCCATCAGCAGAGCCGTCGTACGTGTTTCAACTTAGACACGCTGATCCGCAACCACATTTAAGGAGCACTAAGATGCACACACTCAGCAAACTTGCCAGTGTCTTGGCGCTAAGCGGACTGCTTGCAGCCTGCCAAGATGAAGCCACACCCATAGATCCCAAAACCAATGCCAGCCCAATGTACGCCAAAGGGTTAACCCTAGCCGCGCCGAGCGATACCGATTTAGTCGATAGCAATATTGCCAGCCCAACACTCACGCCCATCAACACCAGTTCGGATTACATTAGCTTTATCACCCCGCTGTACGGCGAGTATCAGGCAAGTGCGCCGCAGCTTGAGCAAGCCAGCCAAAGTGACGAGTATTGGGTCAATGTAACAGGCGCACAGCTTAATGCGGGCGTGGGCCTCACCATGAGCCAAGCGTCGAGCTTAGTGCGCATTGCACCTCGGGGCGATACCCGCTCTGGCGCCTTAATGCATGCAGAGGCTATTGCCCCTGAGCGCGTACAAATTCAGCGCGTTACCCCTAATCAGTCACCCCAAGGCAAAGCAGCCAATAGCAGCGGGATAAACACCAATGAGTCACTGGTTAAATCAATGGTCAACGCCGATGCTTTGGCTAGCGCAGGGTTAACCGATGATTCGAGTGCATTGCAAATGTCGGCGAAAGCCACACCGGGCCAATATCGCCTGCAGGTCAGCCAGCCGTTAACACCGAGCGCCAGCTACTTAGTCAATGTGAAGGAAAAAGGCTCACCCTATCAACTGAGCGTCAAAGCCCCCACCGCCATCGCGGCGGATGCGCAAAACCTTGGGCTTGAACTCGCTCTCAGCCAAAGTGATAACACCTTTGTACCACAGGCAAAACTCAAACAAGCCGATGGCAATATGCAACCGCTGGCGATGGTAAAACAAGGGGAGACATGGCAAGCGGTGATCCCCGCGGGCGTCGCACTTTCGAGCAGCAATGCAGGTTTCAGTGAAATTGAAATCACAGTACAAACCCAAGTCGATGGCCGACCTGTGCAGCGCACGGTCAAATCTGTCTTTAAGTCCTATGTCAATTCGGCGAGCATCAAGCCCAAAGTGCTCACGGTTTGGGATAAAGGCTTGCCTAACCAAATCAACTTTGAGTTAACTGTCGCCGAGGCGGGACGTTTTGGCTTAAGTGGCACGTTAACGGGCACCAACGCCGAAGGTCAAAAGGTGGCGATTCTACGCACCCAAGCGGCCAATTGGCTGACCCCAGAGTCGCCGAAGTTAAAGCTGATGTTAGATCCTAAGCTCATCCAAGCCTCGGGTTTACAGCAGCCCTTCGAACTCAATGAGTTAGAACTCCAAGATCAAGGTCAAATGGCCAGATTAAGCTATCAAGCCAAGGCACTAACCTTAACGCGCTAATTCAAAGGGACCAATGTTAAGGGGCTAACGTTAAGATACTTAGCTTAACGTGCTGATAAGTCAGGCTTGTTAGCCTTAAGTTCATCTCTAATACCAAGTGCCCAATCACGGGCACTTTTTTATTGTTGATCTTTTGCAATCGACACCTAAAAGCCATCACCTTATTTAACATCTAGCGCAAAGCACAAACTGTTGACAGAAAAATGACAAGCTAAAGACTATTTACCACACCTCACCCTGATAAAATTTACATTGATTATCAAGGGTTATTCCTTTTAAATAACAATCATCAACGGCATAATGTCAACGTCTTGACATCAGACCTTTGAATGACAAGCATAGATCTTTATAACAATACGTATAACAATAAGAGTGACTCACGGCGCAAGTTTTTACCGTGCCATGGTCAATACTCAATAAATGGACATCGTTATGAGTGACAGCACATTTTTCTTTGGTGAATGGCAAATCAATCCCAGCGCCAATAGTCTGCTCCTTGGCAAACAAGTCAAACAACTTGAACCCAAGGCGATGGATGTGCTGCTATTTCTCTGTCAACGGGCGGGCGAAGTCGTCAGCAGTGATGAAATAGTCAGCCACTGCTGGCCAGGTGTAGATACCGGCGACAATCCACTACACAAGATTATCAATCAGTTACGTCGAGCATTAGGCGATAGCGCCACAGAACCCACCTATATAGAAACCATACGCAAACGCGGCTATCGCACCTTAGCCGAAGTGCGTTTTCCTATCGGACACCAAGCCACCGCCAGCCCACAGAGTTGGCAAGGCGGCTCGCCCTTTCCGGGACTGCAAGCCTATAGCGCTAATTATGCCGAGGTGTTTTTTGGCCGCAGTGAACAAATCAGCACTTTGCTTAACCGGATAAGCCAACAAATCCTGTTTGGCCGTGCCTTCTGCCTGATCTTAGGTCCAAGTGGCAGCGGTAAATCCTCCCTGATTAATGCGGGTGTTGTGCCCAATTTAATGAAGGGCGACGGCTATAACGGCATTGGTGTCGCGTCATTCAGCAGCTTAGATTTTGCCGATGTGAGTAAAGGGCAACTACTCACCGATCTTGCCAGTGCAATGCTCGACTGGGAAATCAACGACATCCCAGTATTCGAAGGCATGAGCGCTGAGACTCTGGCGATTCAACTCGTCGAAGATATCCAAAGCGTGATCAATCAGTGTACCCAAGCGCTCAAGGCTAAACCCTTTTCCAATCCGTTTTTTGCCTTGTTTATCGACCGATTAGAAGTGTTGCTCTCATCACCGCTATTTAGCGATACCGAACGAACCCAGTTCATAGAATTATTGGAACAACTCGCCACCTCAAAAGCCGTGATTATCATCAGTGCCTGTCGCAACGATTTTTATCCTTTATTGGTCAATTACCCAAGCTTAATGGCGGGTAAAGCCCGCGGCGCCCACTTTGACTTAGCGCCGCCAACACGCACTGAGCTATTACAAATGATCCGCCTGCCCGCGGTGGCTGCCAACTTAAGCTGGGAAGTTGACAGCGACACCGCGATGCCGCTCGACGAAATGCTCTGCAGCGATGCCGCCAGTAACCCAGATGCGTTGCCTATGTTGCAATACACGCTGCAAGCCTTGTATTTGCAACGCAGCGCCGACGATAAGTTATTAGTCTCGGTTTATCATGCACTTGGCGGTATTGAAGGGGCGATTGGCAAAAATGCCGAGCAAGCGATTTCCCATTTAAGCGATGCCGAAAAAGCCAGCCTACCGCGGATTTTATCCCTGCTAGTGACTCTGCGTGAAGATGAAAAGTCCATCACCAGCCGCACCGCTCGCTGGTCACAACTACAAAGCACCGCTGAAACCGCCCTAGTGCAAGCCATGGTCGATAGCCGCTTATTCGTGTCGCATCTGCAAAATGGTGAACCCTGTTTTAGCATCGCCCACGAAGCACTTTTACGCCGTTGGCCGCGGGCAACCGCTTGGATTAGCGAGCATAACGACAGCTTAAGCATTAAGAGTCGCCTACAGCATTTATCTAAGCGTTGGCTCAGCGAAGCCAAACACAGCGCTTATCTGCTCGCCGACGGCAAGCCGTTGAAAGAGGCCCAAAGCCTCAGCCAAAATCCGTTATTCGATTTAGACGATCCCGAAACCGCCTTTATCGCAGCCTCCAGCAAACGCGCCAATATGCTGCGCTGGACGAGGCGCCTAACCGTCGCCCTGCTGTGCGTCCTCACCTTAACCTCCGTCATTATGAGCGTGCGCAGTATAGAGGCCGAAAAACTTGCCCTGCAAAAACGCCTCGCCGCCGAAGATTTGCTCGGCTTTATGGTGGGTGACTTCGCCGACAAGATGCGCGGCATCGGCCGTATGGACTTACTCGACGGGATCAGCAATAAGGCACTGGAATATTTCACTGATTTTTCCAATAAAGAGGATGATGCACACTTAAGTTTTGACGCCCGCTTCCAACACGGCCAAACCTTAGAGGCCATGGGGGAAGTCGCCTATTCGCGCAATAAAATCGATGAAGCCCGCAGCGCATTACTCGCGGCGCAAGAAAAAATGTTGCCACTGCTCGAATTGCAGCCGGAAAACTTAGCCCTACTGAAAACCTTAGGTGCCAATGCCTTTTGGTTAGGACAGCTTAAGTATGATGTGAGTGATTGGGCGGCATCGCGCCCCTTCTTCGAGCAGTACTTAGCCTATAGCCAAACTATGTACGCCCTTGCGCCCGAAGATAAAGATGCGCTCATGGAACTTTCTTACGCCCATAACACTTTGGGCTCAGTTTCGATGAAGCAACAGGAATTTGCCAAAGCACAACAAGATTTTGAAGAGTCGCTAAGGCTTAAATTGCTCGCCTTGGCAAAAGCGCCTGAGGATAGTCAGCTAATTGCGGATGTGGCCAATGCACGTTCTTGGTTAGCGAGTGCGGCAGTGTCACAAGGTGATGTACTTTCAGCCATACAGATCCACACTCAACTCCAACAAGAACTAAGCAATAACATTAAACAGCCATATATATTAGATAGACTAGCAGCCAGCCATCAAATTCTTGCTAAGTTATACGATTATCAAGATCTACCAGAACAAGCCCTAAGACAAACCCGACTTGGTTTGGAAGCAATATCAAAAGCGCTAGAACAAGATCCTAAAAACGATATTTGGACAAGACAAAATTACTATTTACACTTCAATCTTCTAGCATTTGCACGCACTGATTCTAATGAGATTACAAGATTAAAATCTTTACTAGATTCAGATATTGATTTGAATTCTTCATCGAAGAGAGACGAAGTGTATGCAAGCTATTTTCTTGCATCAGCACAACACTTACAACGACAAGGTAAGTTTGATAAAAGTATAGAATATGCTGTGCTAGCAAAAAATGAATTTCTTAAGTTATCAAAAAAATTCAATCAAAATATTAACTTCATTTCAAACTTATCGGAAAGTATTCTATTTGAAGCTAAAACGGTCAAAAATTATAAAGCCAAGCATGAATTATGCAACACTTCAAAATATTTACTATTACCTATAGTAGAAAAAGATAAATCACCAAATTTCACCATTCATTATGTTAAAGCCCTTGACTGCCTTGGCGAAATTATAAGCGATGACAATCTTAAACATTTACTATTAAAATCTCATATAACCAATACCAAATTTTAACCAAAAGAAAGGAAGTTAATATGTTCGCACCACAAGGCTCGGCTCAATTTATTAAAGTCAATGTTAATCTAGAAAATGGCGAACCTGTATTTATTTATACAGATGCTAATGGTGAACAATGCCAAGGGGATGTGACTATCACCCAAGCTGGTACTGTTACCTACTTGCTAAATGATCAAACAGGAAAAGGTTTAAAATTTGTTGGGGTCGGCTTTGTTACCCCATTCGATGATATTGTCGATGCGGTAACCATCAGCAGCGATGGTATGTTAGTACAACTCGTCGATCTAGATAGAACGTCGGGAACTACTAAGTTCCAATTTGTATTGAGCAATACTACTAATACCTTACTGATATTAAGTCCTGATCCAGAAATTATCAATCGTCCTCAAAACTAATCGAAATGCCCAACCTTTAATCGGGCTGGGCAGTTTCTACACCCGAAGAAAAGGGGAAAAGCGGGGACAGCCATGTCTTTTTGTGCTTTGTCCCCTCTTATACTAGCCTTTACATTATCTTGATTGCGTCTGTTTGGAGCAGATGATGACCCCGGCCAGAAGAATGCTTATCGATGCTAATACAACGCCCTTCTATCATGTGATAAATCGCTGTGTCAGAAGGGCTTTTCTGTGCGGTGAGGATAAACTCACAGGCCGCAGTTATGAGCATAGACGTGACTGGATTGTCGATAAAATCAAAGCATTATCCACCATCTTTAGACACTAAAATCCTTTGCGCTTGCCGCTTAATAGCCAAAAATCCACTCATGGGTACCGCTCTTTCAACTTAGCCATGCCCAAAAACCTCGCACGTTTCAGCTAAACCTGAGAATTTACCGTGAGAAGAGTAAATTTAAAACCTTTATAAACAATAGATTAAATCGGAAGGTAAGCAGAAGGTATCTTTTCTTTGCGAAGAATAAAGTCATCATCAGAAAAGCGCTTAGCGCAGATGACATTAGGTTCACGGAGAATGATAACAATGACAAGCTCACCTAAACAGACTCGCTCACAACATCCATTATCACTTGTGGGTGAAGGCAATGGTTCACAGTGCACTGCGCAGCAAGGCTTGGTCGAGCCCGCATTGCCGTTAACCTTCTTCGAACATGCCTCGATTGAAACGATTCAACAGTTTATTCAGCATCTGACTGAACCGGTGATTATCGTCAATGCCCAAGGTTACATTTACTTTAACAATAGCAAAGGTGCTGACTTACTAACATGCCCGCAGGCCAGTTTGAAGGGACAAGATTGGCGCAACTTTTTGACTGAACACCATCAAGCTCGCTACGACAATCTGCTGAGCAATGATATTAAATTAGGCAAAAATTGCGGTATCCCAGTGCAGCACTCCGCCGAAGAAATCACCCTCATTACCGCCTCAGGCAAAGCAAAAGATGTTGAGCTTTCCATTTCCTACATTCCCAGCCATGAACCTCTGTTTGTGATGATGATGCACGATTTGACGCAGCACAAAGCGGAAAATCAAAAACTACGTAAATTGGCCGCCACAGATTCACTGACAGGACTGGCGAACCGCCGATATTTTGATGAAATGCTGCATCACTATTGGGAAGAATGCACCGCTAAGTTGCGCCCTCTTAGCGTGGTGATTATCGATGTGGATTACTTCAAAGTGTTCAACGACCAATTCGGCCATATCCAAGGGGACGAATGCCTACGTAAGATTGCCAAAGTGATTGCTGACATAGTACCGATAGAAATTGGACTAGCAGCGCGTTACGGCGGCGAAGAATTCGCGCTAATTCTGCCAAGCCACAATGCCAAAATGGCACTGACGATTGCCCAAAAAGTGCAGCAAGGGATTAATGACCTGCGCTTTACCGAGCAAGGGCTGCGCGATTATGTCTCTGTGAGCGCGAGCCAAGGGATTGCGAGCGAAATCAATGGCCAGTTCCGTACCTCACTCGCCATGCTGTGCGCCGCCGATACCGCATTGTATCGCGCCAAAGCCGATGGCCGTGACAGGATCAATACGTCGCTTTAATACCTATTAATTGGCGACTTGTTTGCCCGCAACTGATTTACCCAAAACTGATTCACCCAAAACTGATTTACTCAAAACATAGTTACCCGCGACTTAGTTACCCGCGATGGATTAACCACGGGATGAATTACCCCAGTAGCGCTTTAGCGCATTGAGGAAAACACATAAAGCACACGAAAGGACTCATGAATATGGACAAGCTTGAGGCATCAAGAAATATACGGGCAGTGATTGAAAAAAGCTTACCCGTGAGCACGTCACCCCTTGCCATATTTACTTACCAGTGTTGGGTAAAAACCAGCGCAGGTGGGCGTGTGTTCCATTATAAAACCGATCGAGAAGATACCTATTTCGCGGTGGACATTAATTCACTGGGGCATATTGAATGCGTGATTAATACCACCTTGCTGCGGGTTGAGGCAATATCAACCTTAGGTGGACTCAATGACGGCCAGTGGCACTTATTGTCTATCTGCCATGAATACCATGAAATCAGTTGTTATGTGGATGGTGAAATTACCCATACACAACTCAATAATCTGTCACTGGTTGCCGACAATGAGTTTTTAATTGAAAACGTGTCATTACCCAATCACCGCGATACACATTTCGATGGTGAAATATTTGGCATCACTTTACTTAATCGATTATTAACCCGAACTGAAATCGTTGACTATTACCGTAATCCAGCGCAACAAAGATCGATTAGCGAAAATAACCTTTACATTTACCAGCACCAAGATGCACATAATATTCGCGGTGAAAACTTTATCCCACTTAAAAGGCAAAAAGTGCTGCTGGTCATATTTAATGATACTGAACATCAATTCATAAAAACCACTACGGATAGCAACACCTATAATCAACAACTGCCTAAGATTATTCCGCCCCACGAACGCCGAGCCTATATTATTGAATATAACTATAACACTTGGCCAAATTTTAGTTATTTAGTGAATTACACGGCGAGCAATCAAGCGGATATCACCCTCAATATCGAAGTATTTAAATCGCTGACGGCCTATCGTTCGAATATTAAAGTGACCGTCGCGAATGAACTCGAACGGGATTGTTTGATTATGCAATCGACCGAAGAAGAATTAAGTGCTGAAGTGCGTATTAGTGAAAACTTAGTGATCACTCAAGCCAAAAACTTTGTTAATTTCATCAATGAAGTTCGCGCACACATTCCGGCCGAAAATATTATTACCAGTGGCCATTATTATAGTGAGCAACAACTCTCGGTCAGCACGGGTAAGCAAATGATTGCCTACCAACAAGCTTGCCAGCTGTTCAACCGCAGATTACAAAAAAAGCCTCTGGCGATCATCAAATGCACATCAACTGAAGAAGTCAAAATCGCCTATAAGGCGGCCATCGATTATAACTTGCCGATCAGCGTGCGCTCGGGTGGGAATGATCACGAAGGTGAAAGCACTGAAACGAATACCGTAGTGTTAGATCTGCTGAAGATGGATAGCCTCACTTTAGATCCCATCACAGGTATTGCGGCCATTGGCCCAGGCAATCGCTTTATCAATCTCACCACTGCGCTTGCCAAACAAGGCGTGATGATCCCCCATAGCTCCTGTGGCAGTGTTGCCATAGCGGGATTTATTATGGGCGGCGGCTCAGGACCTTGGACCCGCAAACACGGCATGTGCTGCGAATCCCTATTACAGGCAGAAATCGTCCTCGGCATTGGTGAAACTCAAGTCGTCTCTGTTGCCAATAAACCTGAGTTACTCTGGGCGCTCAAGGGTGGTGGTGGGTTAAGTTATGGCATTGTGACCCGCTTTTTTGTGCAAACCTTTCCACTACCGCCTTGCCTTATCAAGTTTGAATTAGAATGGAATTGCTACGATAAACAAACCCATGAACTTATTGAGCACACCCCAACTAAAGACATTTTACAGCGCTGGGAAGCCATCATAAATGCCGACAGCACTGGCTGTTTGATTGGCACTAATCTCAAGATTAATGCCAAAAATTTACCCGTAGAACAACACAAAACACTCGACATAGACACTGACTCAATTACGCATAACTGCTTGATGTATGGTTTTTGGGAGGGCAATTCCGCCAGCCTAAACCACTTTATCCAGACACAATTTAATGAATTTGGCCTAGTCCCCAATGATATTCGCATCGAGGGTATGGGCGGACTCACCAAAGCCTATGGTGAAAACCTAATGCCCAGTTGGGAAAGGGAATCTTTTCATCATCTGCAAGCTGACTTACAAGGCATAAACCGCTCACCTAATCCAACCGATGTGGATGAACCCGCGCCCCATAAAGTCACCTCGCGCTTAGTGAATCAAACGGGGCTCAGGGACGGTTATAAGCCACTGCTCGAAAGCTTAACCTCTCGCTATGTGCTTGAAGGTAATCGCCAATTGGGGCTATTTACCTATGTTACCCTTGGCGCTATAACTGGTGATTATTATCGCACTATGGGCGAAGAGCAAAAGAGTCGCAGCGCCTTCCCCTACAAGGACAGACAATACACGATTCAATATCAAACTTGGTGGAATAACGCCCTGCAAGAGAAGCAACAATTGCAGGATAGCCAAGTGTTTACCCGCATTAATCGTGCGCTCGATTGGATTGATGCCAGCCGAAACTATGACATCCCCAACACCTCGGGCGCTTTTATCAGTTTCAAAGATAAGGCCATTCCAACAGATGTGTACTTTGACCACAATTACGCTGCGTTAAAACGGATTAAGGCGGCCTACAGCCAAGATAGCTTTAACCATTTCCGTTCACGTAAAAGCATTATCTAAGTTAATACATCGGCATAGCCTAGGGTGAGTTTTTAAGGCAAAATCGACGCCGTCCACGGACGGTGTCGCCCTTAAATTCTTCAGTTACAGGTTGTCTATGCCAAGCTCAGCTTTAGCTATCATTTTTGCCCTATTGGCGGCCATTCTTATGGGCACAATCGGTGTATTAGCGCGCTTTGCCGCCCTGCCCGCCGAACATATTACCTTCTACCGCTTACTGCTCGGTGCCCTATTTCTATTGGCTTATATGCTGCTCATAGGTAAAGGCCATCAGATTCGCCATAGACCCAGTAAACGTACCTTAGTGAATGGCATTATGCTCGCGGGTTTTATGGCGTTTTACATTGAAGCCATTCAGTACACCCAAATGGCCAATGTGATCATGATTATTTACTTAGCCCCTGTGGTGTCGGCTATTTTCGCCCATTATTTCTTTGCCGAGAAACTCACCCGCTTAAGCATGGCAAGTGTGGTCGTCGCGCTGGTGGGCTTTATGTTAATGATCCCAACAGGGCCGCAGCAAGCGAGTAATCACACTGAATTATTAGGTTATTTTTATGCCCTACTCGCCTTATTAACCTACTGCGGTTTTATGTTAATCAATCGAAAACCTAGCCTGAGTTCGCCCTATCAAAGCACTTTAGTGCAGCTTAGTGTCGGCGCTTTGTGCCTACTGCCCTTAGTGATAAATGCACCGCTAACGCCAAGTTTGCCGCAAATGGGTTGGTTAATTGCGATTGGATTCTTCCCCGGATTTTTAGCCATTTTGCTGGCGGTAAAAGCCCTACGCCAATTGCCTGCTGTCACTTTTGGCACCCTCGCCTATGTGGAACCTGTTATCGTAGTGACGCTAGCATGGTGGATATTTGGTGAAACCTTGAGTCCAATGCAATTAAGCGGTGTCGGCTTAATTCTTCTGGCCGGCATTAGCCAAGGCTTTATCAGTCAGCGCAAAGTATTGATTACGAGCGGCTAACCAACAACACTTTGCCAAGTAGCTGAAATAATGTGAAGAAAATAGTGTAAGCTCGATAGAGGATTGATTGAACATTGCACTTAAGACGTGCGACTAAGACTTAAGATCAGGAGGTCAAATTGAGAAAGCTACTGTTAGTCATCAGTATATTTTTGCTCAGCGGTTGCTTAGGCATGCCTAAACTTGTTCAACCCGTGAATGATTTTGAGCTGAATAAATACTTAGGTAAATGGTACGAGATTGCACGATTAGATCATTCATTCGAAAGAGGGTTAAGCCAAGTTAGCGCAGAATACAGCCTGAAAGAGGATGGTGGTGTTAGGGTCATTAACCGTGGATTTTCAGCGGCTAAAAACGAATGGAAAGAAGCCGAAGGAAAAGCCTATTTTGTGAATGGGGACTCAGAAGGCTATTTAAAAGTCTCCTTCTTTGGGCCATTTTATGGATCGTATGTGGTCTTCGAATTAGATCATGAAAACTATCAATACGCTTTTATATCGGGACCCGACACGGGTTATTTGTGGCTATTGGCTAAAACCCCGACTGTGCCACCCGAGGTACTGCAAAAGTTTGTTGAAATGTCTAAAGCACGCGGCTTTGATACCGACAATTTGATTTATGTGCAGCAAGAGTCAGCGCCCTAACGAGTGCCGCCAATGCGCTAAAATCGAGTGCGCGAAAAGCTAATCGCTAGATAAAAAGACAGCCAATGGATATAAAAACGCCGCAATGAATCGCGGCGTTTTTATTGATGCTGCATTTAGCTGCACTGTATTTAAATGCATGTATTTAAATGCATGTATTTACACATGCAGCTAAATAACAAATAGCGTTAGACTTCAATGCCTTTGCTGGCAAGGAACTCATCGTAAGTGCCTCTGAAATCATTCACGCCTGAGTGAGTGACTTCAAGGATACGGTTTGCCAGAGACGATACGAATGCACGGTCATGACTCACGAAAATCAAGGTCCCTTCGTACATTTCCAGCGCGTTGTTTAATGATTCAATCGATTCCATATCCATGTGGTTGGTCGGTTCGTCGAGCACTAAAATGTTGGCTTTTTGCATGATGAGCTTGCCGAATAACATACGACCTTTCTCACCACCAGACAGCACTTTGACTGACTTTTTAATGTCGTCAGAGCCAAACAACATACGGCCTAAGATGCCACGTACCGATTGGTCGTCATCTTCTGGCTTGCGCCATTGGCTCATCCACTCGAACAGCGTCATTTCGTTAGCGAAATCAGACTCATGGTCCTGTGCATAGTAACCAATGTTAGCGTTTTCAGACCATTGGATAGTACCTGCATCCTGCGGAATATCGTGGATAAGGGTACGTAACAGGGTTGTTTTACCGACGCCGTTTTCACCCAATACCGCAATGCGCTCGCCCACTTCAACAATTAAGTTTAAGTCTTTGAATAACGGAGTGTCGTAGCCTTTAGTTAGGTTTTCAATCACTAAGGCATTACGGAACAATTTCTTTTCTTGCTCGAAACGAATGAAGGGGTTCACACGGCTAGAGGCTTTTACTTCATCTAACTTAATCTTGTCGATTTGACGAGCACGTGATGTAGCTTGTTTCGCCTTAGAAGCGTTAGCCGAGAAGCGTGCTACGAAGGTTTGCAGCTCAGAGATCTGGGCTTTTTTCTTCGCATTATCAGACAATAAACGCTCGCGAGCTTGGGTAGCCGCTTGCATGTATTCGTCGTAGTTACCTGGGTAAACGCGCAGTTCGCCGTAGTCTAAGTCAGCCATGTGCGTACAGACTGAGTTTAAGAAATATCTATCATGCGAAATGATAACCATAGTACTGCTACGTTGGTTCAACATGTCTTGTAACCAACGGATTGTGTCGATGTCCAAGTTGTTGGTAGGTTCGTCGAGCAGCAGCACGTCTGGATCAGAGAACAGGGCTTGCGCTAACAGTACACGCAGTTTTAAACCTGGGGCGATTTCAGACATCAAACCAAAATGGCTGTCGATACCGATACCTACACCTAACAGCAATTCGCCAGCGCGAGATTCAGCGGTATAACCGTCCATCTCAGCAAAATCCATCTCTAGGTTGGCGACGGTAATGCCATCTTCTTCACTCATTTCAGGTAAAGAATAAATACGGTCACGTTCTTGCTTTACCTTCCACAGTTCGCGGTGGCCCATGATCACGGTATCGATCAGGTTGAATTCTTCATAACCGAACTGGTTCTGGCTTAATTTACCCAGACGCTCATTCACATCTAACGAGACGTTACCGCTGCTAGGGTCTAGATCACCACACAGGATCTTCATGAAGGTCGATTTACCACAGCCATTCGCGCCGATAAGACCGTAACGGTTACCACCGCCAAATTTAACTGAGATGTTTTCAAACAGTGGCTTAGCGCCGAACTGCATGGTGATATTTGCTGTTGTGATCAAAATGAACTTCCAAATCGAGTAATGTTGGCCGAGCCCGCTGGCGCCGCTTTAAATAAGCATAAACCAAATAACGCTATGCCGAAGGGGTAAAAATAAACGTGGCACTATAGCAGTTTGGGCTAAATTATCAACTACCAAGGCGGATCAAAAGCCAGAGGGAATGCCGAAATCGCCGCACTATGCCTGTATGAGAAGCGTAATTAATTTTACCCTATTGGCTTAGCTTTCAATGTATTCGAGCAGAATGACAATCGGATGACCCTTAGCGTCGTAAAGCTTGCCGACGCTAAGGACTTATGTGGTAAGTGCTAATGTGGACATAGCCCTAAGCTAACTCAAGATACCCATTTCAACATTTTAAGTTAGCTTAGGTATCGACAACTTATAACTTCTGTCGTCTTAAGCGGTTGGCGTTCGTGACGACAGTAAGTGAAGACAAAGCCATGGCTGCACCCGCGATCACAGGGCTTAATAACATGCCCGTAAGTGGATAAAGCACGCCCGCTGCAACCGGAATACCCAAACTGTTATACACAAAGGCGCCGAACAGATTCTGCTTAATATTGGTAATCGTCGCCCGCGACAATGCCAATAAGTTAGCAATCACTATCAATTGCTGCGACAACAAGGTGATATCCGCACTTTCAATCGCCACCTCAGTGCCCGATCCCATCGCGATCCCCACATCGGCGCTCATCAGAGCTGGCGCATCATTAATGCCATCCCCAACCATAGCCACCACATGCCCTTGCTTTTGTAAATCCAGCACATGTTGTTGTTTTTGCTCGGGCAGTACGCCGGCAATCACTTCGGTGATGCCCACTTGGTCGGCCACCGCCTGCGCCGTTTGTGGGTTATCCCCCGTTAACAACACCACGCGAATGCCCCTTTGCAGCATGGCCGCAATGGCTTCTTTGGCATCGGGTTTTATTGGATCGGCAAGCGCGATAGTGGCCACTAACTTGCCCGCTTTGGCGACATAAATTGGGGTTTTACCTTGATTTGCAAAACTTAATGTCGCGTTAGGATCTAAGGCACTGCCATCGAAATTGACAATCACCAATGCCGTCATCAAGGCAAGATTACCAATCGCCAGCGATACGCCATCGACCTTGCCCTCAATCCCCTTACCTTGATGGTTCGTAAATGCCTGTGTGTCGGGCAATTGCGTCAGTGATTCCTTGGCATAACTGACAATCGCCCCCGCTAACGGATGCTCAGAGTGCTGCTCAAGGCTTGCGATTTCGCCCAGCAAGGTTTCTTTATCGGCATCACTCAGTGTTTGTACTAATACAAAGTCAGTGACTTGCGGCTTACCTAAGGTGACCGTACCGGTTTTATCCAGCACCACACAATCAACTTTACTGGCGGTTTGCAGTGCCTCGCCATTTTTGACTAACACGCCCATTTGGGCTGCGCGGCCCACAGCCACCATGATAGACATAGGTGTCGCCAGCCCCAGCGCACAGGGACAAGCTATGATGAGCACACTCGTCAGCACCACTAACGCATGGCTTAAGGCGGGCGCTGGACCTGCAAAATACCAAATAGCCGCCGCCAGCAGCGCTATCGCCACCACAGTCGGGACAAATACCGCTGAGATCTTATCGGCCAATCGACCTATGGGTAATTTTGACGTTTGTGCCTGTTGCACCAGTGCAATGATTTTGGCGAGTTTGGTATCTTGTTGTCCCGCCGTCACTCGGTAAACTAGGCTGCCATTGTCGTTGACTGTGCCCGCGCTCAGACTATCTCCCCGATTTTTAAGGACAGGAATAGGTTCACCTGTGAGCATGGCTTCATCTAATAGGGATTGTCCCGTTTCGACCTCACCATCAAGGGCAACTCGGTCACCGGGGCGCAAACGCAGCTTATCGCCCAGTTTCAACTGACTTATCTCAACCTTTTCATCACCCTTATCCGTAATACGAATCGCAGTAGTGGATTGCAACCCGAGCAGTCGCTGCACCGCTTCGCTGGTTTTGCCCCGCGCTTTGAGTTCGAGTCCATGACCTAAGTTAATCAAACCTAAGATCATCACACTCGCCTCAAAGTACACATGGCGGGTATCCATAGGGAATGCGCTGGGCATAATGACTACCAACATGGAATAGGCCCATGCGGTACTGGTACCCAGCACAATCAGCGTATCCATGTTGGTGGTTTTGGCTTTGAGCGCCCGCCACATACCTTGATAAAAATGTCCGCCTGTGGTGATGAGTAAAGCCAAAGTGACCAGTCCCATGATGCCCCAGCCTAGCTGCAGATTTGGGCTGTTGATCATCATTTCACCGCCCAGTAATCCCCACAGCATCATGGGCACACCCACAACGAGCGCAGCAATAGCTTGGCGCATCCGCAATCGATACTCGGCGGCATCTTCAAGGCGTTTTTCTTCGGCGGCGACTTTAGCATCAATAACGACCTGCGCCGGATAACCCGCATTTGCCATCACAGCCAAGGCGGTATCAACGCTCATCTTGCCTTCTACCGTCACTTGCTTATCGGCGAGATTAACACGCGCTTCAACGCCCGCTTGGGCGGTAAACGCCTTTTCAATTTTTGCGACGCAGCCAGCGCAATTCATATTGGCAACATAGAGTCTGGTCATAGACATGGGAGATCCCTCACTTGATGTTTCACACTATAGGTCTAAGATAAAGTCTCCCATCACTGGAGAGTCAAGGATGAATTTGCTCAATGTGATCACATCGACAATTAATTGCAGGGCGAAATGGGTGATACCAATCAGTTGGAAAAATAGAGGTCAAAATGAAGATAGGTGAAGTGGCGAAACAAACGGGCTTAAGTGTTAAGAGTATCCGTTATTATCATGATATTGGCTTAGTGTGCGGCGAGCGCAATGGGGCGGGTTATCGAGTTTATCGCCATCAAGATATTGAAGCACTTAAGTTTGTGCATCAATGTCGCGACTTAGGTTTTAGCCTAGAGGATTGCAAATCCTTGCTTGGTCTTAAGGGCAATGAAAGCCGTAATGCCGAGGACGTTAAGCAGCTTACCCAAACTCATCTTGCCTATGTCGAAGAGCAAATCAATAAGTTACAGCAGCTTAGGGCGCAATTGCAGCACATGGTGACCCAATGCCAAGGCGGCGATCAGCCCCACTGCGCCATTATCGACAGCCTAAGTCACGAGACTCATGGCAGCCTCGAAAATCACAAGAGCCAGCAAAATGCTGGCTCTGAGTGTTGCGGTAAAGCCAATCGCAATAGCGATGGCCAAGATCAATAACGGTAAATACCACGTTATTGACTTCTCACTATGGTTGGCTTTAGCGCTGCGGCGTTATCCAGTACCAGTGTTGCAAGCTTACCCGCAGGGGTAAAGTTAAACACTTGCCCATAAAATGCCAGCTCAGTTTCTAATCCTGCGGCCTTGTGCTCAGGTTTCCAACCGCCGTGGGGTTCATCCTGATAAGCGATATAAGCCGTGGGTACGCCTCTCACTTTTAACGCCTCATAAATCTGCCGCGACTGCTGTGGTGGTACGATTTGGTCACGTAATCCTTGAAAAATTAATAAAGGCTCATTCAATCCTTCAAGGTGATGCAGGGGCGACAGTTCCCTATAGCGGGCTTGATTTTCACCATAGGGGCCGATAAGCAGATCTAAGTAGCCAGTCTCGAATTTATGGGTACTCTTGGCGAGCTGTTCAAAGTCACTGATCCCCGCATAGCTCACCCCCGCTTGAAATACATCATAAAATGCCAAGGACGACATCACAGTTAACCCACCAGCGCTAACACCTCGAATCGCCAGCTTTTGTCCATCAACCCAACCTTTATCAACTAAATACCGGGCCGCATTGACCGCATCTTCCACATCAACTTGGCCCCATTTTCCGTAGATACTTTGACGGTAAGCACGGCCAAAACCACTGCTGCCACGGAAATTAACATCGAGAACCGCAAAACCTCGGCTGGTCCAAAATTGAATATCACTGCGATAAGCCAGACTCGCCCGCGCCGTAGGACCGCCGTGTAACATTACAATCAAGGGCGGACGGGTATCATTAGGCGCAGTATAGTTGGGGTTAACCGGACCATAAAAATAACCGTAAGCTTGCTGGTTAGCACCTGTTTTAAAAGTAATATTTTTAGCACGGGAGATATAATTGGGATTAAGTTTTGGTAAGTTAGGGGTATACACCAACTCAGTACCACGACCGATCACTTTATAAATGCCCTTCTCTGGCGTCGCCTTAGCGCCGACAAAATAGACAGCATCTTCCCCTCGGATCACTTGGGTGATTTCACCAAAGTCGACGGCCAAAGATTCGGTCAGACCTGAATCTAGATGCAGTCGAATTAAAACGGCCTGACTACCAAGCATATAACTGGCAATAATAGTTTTTTCGGATTCAAAGGCATAATTATGATTGCCTAAATACCAATCAGCCACCGCAAACTCGGCCTTTTTCTTTAGCACTGGGTCTAAGGTATTTTGTGCCGTGACTCGATAGATATTCCACCAGTTACTGATATCCGATACGACATACAATTGTCCATCAGGACTAAATAACGGCTGTGACACCGAAGAATCTGCGGGCGTGTTTACCTTACGAATATTGTGTAATTGTCCTTTACGGTCCAGATCCCCAAGCCAGAGCACGCTATTATCCCATGGCATATAGGGATGTTCCCACGTGATCCACGCCAGTTGGCTGTTATCGGGCGAGATGGCTGGCGAAGAAATAAAGTCATGGCCCGAAACAAAGGTATCGCCTTCACCGGCAAAATTAAGATTAATGGTAACAAGACTCGCCTTAGGCTCACCCGCTTGACGATGATCTTCGCGCACACAGATAATCCTCGACCCTTTGGGGTAAGCAATACAATCTGCATGACGAGTACCATTTGGCGTTAAAGGCAAAGGGGGTTGATTAGGGGCAAAACGATAAAACAGTTGGTCCTGTGCCTTAGTGGCAAACAGACTCTGACCAATCCCCAAAAAGGCGGCACCACCGTATTCATGAACGGCGGATTTAACATTAAACGCAGGCGGCACTATGTCGGTAATTTTTCCCCGTTGATCGAGGCGTTTAATGCCGACTTGGCCTTGTTTTTCACCATCAGATTCAGAGAAATAAATGGCACCATCAACACTTTGCAACTCAGCCACATTATCGGCCTGCTCAAACACTTCAGTCGCCGATAGCGGAGACTGCCAACTACCATAGGGCGCAACTATGCGCGCGCCATTATCACTAAGATGCGGCGTCTCTTTGTTCGAGCGCTCGCAAGCACCTAAACAAAATAAGCCCCCCAGCATCCATAAATATCCATGTAGCTTCATTGTTTCTCCCCAATGTTTGCCAACTGCACAAACCGAAACAAAATATGAACTTGCAGAAATGAGTTATGTGTAAATTAGTTATTTTTTAAATTTTTTTAAGAACCAATTTACCACTTGCACTTGTTGTACTTGCGTTAAACCAAAATAAATACACACCCAAGGTGAGATAAGAAAAAACCATGGGATCACGGCCACAGAACGGCCACTAAAGAGCAGAAAAAAGAAACCGCAATAAATCACAACCAACCCTAAGATACCCACGATCAACATCATGCGCTTAGTGATTTTCTCAAGCCAGTGGGCTTTTTCCTGCCAAGACATCCGGATTTCAAGCTCCATTACATGTGATCAACATGTTTGTAAAGTTATGTAAAAAAACGGGAGAGCGATTGTTGAAGGTTAACAACTAAATGTCAACTCCAACAGTGAAATCTAAATAAATCCGAAAGCTAGGGTATAAGAACCATTATCTTTATTTACCCTATAAAAAAACCGAGCCTAAGCTCGGTTTTTATGCAAATCAATAAGATATCGCTCTAAAGACGAATACCACCATCGATTTCAAACACACGACCGTTAACATAATCATTTTCAATAATAAAACGTACGGTAGAAGCTATCTCGTCGGCATGACCTAAGCGGCCAACAGGCACGAGTTTCTCTAAACGCTCCAATGCTTCTGGCTTCATTGCTGCCGTCATCTCGGTCGCAATCACACCTGGTGCTACGGCTGCACTACGGATATTGTAGCGCGCTAACTCCTTCGCCCAGCCGACAGACATAGCCGCAACACCCGCTTTTGAGGCCGCGTAATTTGATTGACCCATATTACCCGCCTTAGCAAGGCTAGAGATGTTAACAATCACCCCCGCTTGACACGATTCAATCATGGCAGCTGCGGCCTCACGGCCACAGAGGAAACTGCCGGTCAGGTTCACATTGATCACCGATTGGAATTGCTCGTAAGACATACGATCAGTGACTTTGCCGTCTTTGGCTTTGACTAACATGCCATCACGCAGAATACCGGCGTTGTTCACTAACACGTTCACTTGACCAAAATCTTCGAGAATATAGGCAAAACCCGCGACGACGTCTTCTTCGTCGGTAATGTCTAAGGCATAACCTTGGACTTCAGTGTCCGATCCAAGCTCAGCGCAGGCTCGCTCGAGTTTTTCTTGGTCCACATCGATAAGCGCTATCTTAGCACCCGCCTGCGCAAAATTTTGCGCCATTGCTAAGCCTAAGCCACCCGCGCCGCCAGTAATGACGACAACCTTATCTTTTAAATCCATCTGGTGATCCCTTGTTATCTGTGTCTATTTTTTAAGTGGTGCAAATTGTTCAAATATACTGGAAAAATCTCGGCGGCCATTGCCTTGTCTTGCATGATTGACATACAAGCTGCGGGCTAAAGCGCCCATTGGCGTGCTAGAGTTGCTCAATAATGCAGCTTCTTGTGACAGACCGAGATCTTTGACCATCAAATCTACCATAAAGCCACCCTGATAGCCCTTAGAAGAAGGCACTGTTTCCATCACGCCTGGGCAGGGATTGTACTTCTCTAGCGTCCAGTTTCCGCCACTGCTGACCTTCATAATGTCGGATAGCACTTTGGGATCTAGGCCATGATCGACGCCCATTTGCAGGGCTTCGGAAGTACCGACCATCAACACAGATAACAGCATGTTATTGCAGATTTTCGCGACTTGCCCCGCACCTGGACCGCCTGCGTGGAAGATATTCACACCCATAGCCTTAAGTACGGGCTGCGCGCGTTCAAAAGCGTTATCCGAGCCACCACAAATAAAAGTTAAGGTGCCCGCCGCCGCGCCTGCCGTGCCGCCAGAAACTGGTGCATCCATAAATTCGATGCCGCTTTTAGCCGCTTCAGCTGCCACGAGTTGTGCGCTTTGCGCATCGATGGTTGAACAATCGATGAGCAAGGTATCACCCGCAACCACTTCAAGTAGGCCTTTGTCTGTTCCATTGCCTAAATATAAGTTTTTTACATGCTTGCCCGCAGGCAGCATAGTAATCACCACACTTGCGCCCGCTGCAGCGCCGCAGGCTGTACTTGATACTAAGGCGCCTTTTTCGGCCAATTGCTGCATAGCCTCGGGGACTAAATCAAAGACGCGAACCGTCATGCCTGCTTTTAATAAATTGGCCGCCATTGGGCCGCCCATATTACCTAAACCGATAAAGGCTACTGTACTCATGCCATCACTCCTGTGTTGTTCTTTTTAGTGTTGTGATAATGCTATCAAATTGATTATGTTGTCATTATCACAGAGTAAAGCGAGCTTAGCTAAGCCGATAAATACAGCGCTTAGCCAACTCGGCCCTTAAACGCTTAACTCAGTTGGTTAAAGGGATGCGCCTCGCCCCATGGGGAAGCCAATATTTGCTCAAGTACCGCTGTGGGTACTGAGTTAACATCCTTAAAACGCCATTGCGGTTTCTTGTCTTTATCAATCAAGAGTGCACGAACGCCTTCGCAGAAATCACCGTGGGCACACACGTTAACACTTGCGGTTAACTCCCATTTGAAACATTGAGCTAAGCTAAGCTTAGTCCCTAACTGCCCTTGGATATAGACCAAGTGCCAGCTGATAGGGCTACCCGCAAGGAAGGTGTCCCGCGCTTTCATTAACCACTTTTCTTCCGATACCAGAGTTGACATGCGTGCTGCAATATCCTGCAGACTGCCCGCCATAAGCCTGTCGATTATGTCTTGGCTTTCGGCTAATACACTGTCGCCCTTCGGAATATCCACTTGATTAGACAGCTCGTTGATCATGCTATCTAAACGTTGATGATTAAGAGCTGGCGTATCACTCCAATCTAAGGTTGCCATGGCATCAAACATCAGCTCTTTGTCGTCGCGGTTCAGGTAATGATCCGCAAGGCCCACATAACAGGCATCGGCGGCATTGAGTTGATAGGCGGTCAATCCCAAAAACAATCCCATCTTGCCCTGCATACGATTAAGGAAATAACTGCCGCCCACATCGGGATACAGGCCGATAGTCACCTCTGGCATAGCGATACGCGAGGTTTCGGTAACGACTCTGTGGCTCGCGCCCGCCATCAAACCGAGGCCGCCGCCCATGACTATGCCATCGCCCCACACCAACACAGGTTTGCCAAAGGTATGCAGTAGATAATCGAGGCGATATTCCTCTTCGAAGAAAACCTTTGCTTCCTCAGTCACTTGCCCATTAGCGGCAATGGAAGCATGGTATAAAGCGCGCACATCACCCCCGGCACAAAATGCCTTCTCACCGCTGCCATCTAATACGATGCAAGCGATAAGGGGATCTTTCTTCCACAGATTAAGCTGCGCCGTCATAGCGCGCACCATGCCTAAATCTAAGGCATTGAGGGCTTTTTCCACATTGAGTGTGACCACCCCAACCAATTTGCCAGAAGCAGTGGCTAAGGTTTGAAAAACCACATTTTGTGTGGTCTTGACCTGATTTGCGACATGCTCGACCACGTCATTATCTACTACATTCGTCATTAGCGGTTTCTCCACTCAGCTTTACGTTTCCCTAAAAACGCATTCACGCCTTCGGCCTGATCTTCAGTATCAAATAATCCGACAAATAACTCACGCTCAATCGGTAGCGCTTGGCTACGCGCCATAGTGCGCCCCGCTTGAATAAGTGTCTTGCACGCTGTGACGCTGCTTGGGCTTTGGTTAGCGACTTTAACGGCCAACGCGATTGCCGCATTAAGCGCTTCGCCAGTATCAACCACTTCTTCCACTAAACGTAGATTCAATGCTTGAGTCGCATCGATACGCTCGCCGCATAAAATCATCCGTTTAGCCCACCCTTCACCGACTAATGCGGTCAGATTTTGAGTGCCACCCGCACAGGGTAATAAACCGACCGTCGCTTCGGGTAATGCCATTACAGCTTGAATTTCGGCGATACGAATATCGCAGGCCAACGCGACTTCTAAGCCGCCGCCCATGGCATAGCCATTAATCGCGGCAATCGACACACCGCGGAATTGGCTTAAGGTTTCAAAGGCTTCACCAAAATGCTTTGCCATCGTTGCCGCATTGCCTTTGTCACCATCGCTAAACAGTTTTAAATCGGCGCCAGCGGAGAAGAACTTTTGCCCTTGGCCCGTTAACACTAAGGCGTAAATCTCTTTATTGGCATTCAGCTCAAGCACTTTGGCTTTAAGCGCCTGCAAACTCTCGGCGGTCCAAGTGTTGGCTGGCGGATTGTTCATGGTCAGAATCGCCGTGTGGCCTTCGATACGTTCAACTAAATATTCCATCTTTATAGACTCCTTTTCAGTTATCGCCGACCTGTAAGTCACGCATATTGCGAGTTGAATTACAGGATTTGTCCTGCATTTTCATCGAGTAAACGACGGGCGATAATTAAGCGCATAATTTCGTTAGTGCCTTCTAAAATCTGGTGTACACGCACATCACGGAAATGACGTTCCAGCGGGTACTCCCTTATATAACCATATCCACCATGAATTTGCAGCGCCGCATCGCAGACTTGAAAACCCACATCGGTGGCAAAGCGTTTCGCCATAGCGCAATAAGCCGTGGCCTCAGAATCGCCACTATCGAGTTTAAAGGCCGCAAGGCGCACCATTTGGCGGGCAGCCACTAACTCGGTTGCCATATCGGCAAGTTTAAATTGCAGCGCTTGGAAAGCCGCCAAAGGTTTACCAAATTGCTGACGCTCATTCATATACTGAGTTGCGCGCTCTAAAGCCGACTGCGCCGTCCCTACAGAACAGGTGGCTATATTGATGCGACCACCGTCTAAGCCTTTCATCGCGAAAGCAAAACCTTGGCCTTCTTCACCGAGCAAATTCGCCACTGGCACGCGCACGTTTTCAAAGGTGATTTGACGGGTCGGCTGGGCATTCCAGCCCATTTTATCTTCAGCTTTACCGTAGATAACACCAGCGGCATCCGCCGGAATCGCAATGGCCGAGATCCCCTTAGGGCCAGCTTGACCTGTACGGCACATCACGACTAAAAGCTCAGTTGCGCCCGCACCCGAGATAAACATTTTCGAGCCTGAAATCACATATTCATCGCCGTCGCGCACCGCTTTAGTTTGCAAAGATGCAGCGTCCGAACCCGCGCCCGGCTCAGTCAAACAGTATGACGCTAACATCTGCCCAGTGGTTAACGGCTCAGACCAAGTCTGACGCAGGGTTTCAGTGCCCCAAGTCGTCACCATCCAAGTCGCCATATTGTGAATGGTCAGCATGGCCGTGGTCGCGGTGCAGCCCTTGGCAAGTTCTTCAAAAATAATCGAGGCATCGAGGCGCGATAAGCCCATGCCACCTTCGGATTCTGGCGAATACAGAGAGCAAAAACCTAGCTCACCGGCTTTTTGGATCACGTCTTTGGGGAAATGATGTTCTTCATCCCACTTGGCGGCGAACGGGGTTAATTCTTCCGCGGCAAACTGGCGCGCAAGATCGGCAAACTGGCGTTGGTCATCGTTGAAATTAAAATCCATTGGGCTCTCCTATGACTCTATGGTCACTTTTTTATTGAATAAATTGGGCGCCATAAAGACGCCGCGGTTTATAACCGAGCTTAGCGTAGGTTAGCGTAGGTTAATGCTCATATTTGGCGTTGAAGCTACGGCAATATCAGACTCAAACCAGCGGGAAGTGATGGTCTTGGTCTCGGTATAGAAACGCACCGCTTGCTTGCCATAAGCATGTTGATCGCCGTAGAAACTGCCCTTCCAACCCGTAAATGAGAAGAAAGGTAATGGCACAGGAATAGGCACGTTAATCCCCACTTGGCCGACTTCGATTTCATGTTGATATTTACGGGCCGCCGCGCCGCTAGCGGTAAAGATAGAAGTGCCGTTGCCATAAGGGCTGGCGTTAACTAATTCGATGGCGGCTTCTAAGGAGTCTGATTCCATGCAGCACAGTACTGGGCCGAAGATTTCTTCCTTGTAGATGCTCATCTCAGTGGTGACTTTATCGAACATGGTTGGGCCAATCCAGTTGCCGGACTCGTAACCTTCCACGGTAAAATCGCTGCCATCGAGTAAACACTCGGCGCCTTCGGCTTTACCTTGGGCGATAAGTTTAAGCACCCGCGCCTTAGCTGCAGGGCTGATAACTGGACCATAACCCGCTTCTTTATCGTCCCATAAACCTGGGCGAACTTTGGCTAAGGCTTCTTTTAATTCTGGGATCCACTCTTTAGCGGCGCCAACAAACACAGCAACCGAAATCGCCATACAACGCTGACCCGCCGCGCCCACAGAAGCGCCGACTAAGTTGTTGATCACTTGCTGTTTGTTTGCATCTGGCATGATAACGCAGTGGTTTTTCGCGCCCGCAAAGGCTTGCACGCGTTTTAAATTATCGGTACCCGTTTTATAAATATATTGACCCACAGCCACAGAACCGACAAAGGAAATTGCTTTAATCGCAGGGTCTGCCAGCAGGATATCTACGGCTGTTTTATCGCCATGCACTAATTGCAATACGCCCTTAGGTGCGCCCGCCTCAACAAACAGCTCAACCAGACGCTGCGGCGTCATAGGATCTTGTTCTGAAGGCTTTAAAATGAAAGTGTTACCGCAGGCAATCGCCAATGGGAACATCCATAACGGGATCATCGCAGGGAAGTTAAATGGCGTAATACCGGCACACACACCGAGCGGTTGAGTGTAGCTATAAGTGTCAATTGAACGCGCGACGTTCTCGACGGTTTCACCCATCAATAATGACGCCACGTTACAGGCGTGTTCAGCGACTTCGATACCGCGCCACACATCGCCCTTGGCATCTTCAAAGGTTTTACCGGTTTCCTTTGCGAGAATGGTCGCCAATTCGTCGTGATGTTCTTTTAGCAGATGTTGATAACGCAACATGACGCGCGCGCGTTCAGACACTGGCACTTCTTTCCAGGTTTTAAAGGCCGCTTTGGCGCTAGCAATCGCAGCGTGAACTTCTTCGCTAGTGGCAGCATTAATCACAGCAATCGGCGAGTTATTCGCGGGATTGGTGACAATAATCTGTGATGTGCCCGTACCTTGGATAAACTCGCCGTCAATGTAATGCTTTACTTGTGTGGTCATGTTGCAATCCTTTCCTTGTAGAGTGATGGACTGGCGGTGCGATATTATGATTATCCTCAAGGGAAGTGATTGCCCTTGCCAGCCCCGTCTTGTTGATTTAACTAAAACCTGATTTGACAAAAACCTTTGCGATTAGACCTCAATCGCCATCGCTGTTGCTTCACCACCGCCGATACACAGCGAGGCAACACCGCGTTTAAGGCCGCGGGCTTTTAATGCATGGATTAAGGTCACCAGCAAACGAGAACCCGAGCAACCAATAGGATGACCTAAAGCGCAGGCGCCGCCATTGACGTTAACTTTAGCCACATCTAAACCGAGCTCAGACACGGCAAGCATAGTCACCATGGCGAAGGCTTCGTTGATTTCGAATAAATCAACTTCATCCGTTGACCAACCGACATTGGCCAGTAATTTCGCCATAGCGCCGACAGGTGCAGTGGTAAAGAGTGAAGGCTCTTGGGCGTGGGTCGTGTGGCCTTTAATGGTGGCTAATACAGTTAAGCCTAAACGCTCAGCTTCGCCACGCGAGGTCAGCATCAATGCCGCTGCGCCATCGGAAATAGAGCTAGAGTTAGCTGCTGTGATAGTGCCATCTTTGGTAAAGGCTGGGCGCAGCGTAGGAATTTTTTCAGGGCGGGCATTACCGGGTTGCTCGTCGGTATCGATAGTCACATCACCACGACGATCGCTGACAGTAACTGGGGTAATTTCGGCTTTAAAGGCACCCGAGTTAATCGCGGCATTGGCTTTTTCGAGCGAACTTAGCGCAAAGGCGTCCATCTGCTCACGAGTGATCCCAAATTCATCGGCGGTTTTCTGGGCAAACGTTCCCATGGCGCCGCCAGTATAAGCATCCTCAAGACCATCTAAAAACATGTGATCTAACACTTTGCCGTGGCCCATGCGCATGCCGCCGCGAGCTTTATCCAAAAGATACGGCGCTTGGCTCATACTTTCCATACCGCCAGCGATCACGACTTTTGCACTGCCCGCTTTAATCAAATCGTGGGCTAACATTACCGTCTTCATGCCTGAGCCACAGACTTTGTTCACTGTGGTCGCACCAACGGATAAGGGTAATCCCGCACCTAAAGTGGCTTGACGTGCAGGCGCTTGACCTAAACCAGCGGGTAATACGCAGCCCATCAAGACTTCATCAACATGCTCACCCGCTAATTGAGTCTCCGCCAATAAGCCCTTAATGGCTGTCGCGGCTAAAGTCGGTGATGCAACAGATGACAAACTGCCTTGAAAGCCACCCATCGGGGTGCGTTTAGCGGCAACAATAACAATATCTTGATTTAACGCTTCAGTACTCATGCAGGCTCCAACCCAAATTGACCACAAGGCCTAGTGCTAGCCTTGGGACGTTTAATAAAATCGACAATAAAACCACTCTGACGTTTACGCGAACGTAAAGCAAGCGTTCCTTGGTCTAATATGTCGATTTTATCGGGTAAAAATTGTCAGTAAGGATTTACAGCGAGGCAGGGATTAAGCACAGTCAAGCGTGGACAACAGAATCGAAGGGAGAGATAAATTAAGAGCTTTTGGGTATCAGCTTAGGTCACATCCATGTGACCACATCACCATAAAAGGCTAGCGCGATTCCCACGGCGTCATCGCCGTCATATCACTTAAGTCATAAGGCGTTAACTGGTAAACGTAATAATTGAGCCAATTACTGACCAACAAACTACCGTGGCTGTGCCAGCGGGCAATGGCTTCGGCTTCTGGATTATTATTTCGATAATAGTTTTGTGGCACATTTGGCGTTAAGCCTTGGGCTAAATCCCTATGGTATTCATCGTTTAAGGTCGATTTTTGATATTCAGGGTGCCCCATTACAAACAAGTTACGGTTATTGCGACTTAATACCAAATAGGCCCCGGCCTCATCGGACTGCGCTAACACTTGCAGCTGCGGGTGTTGCCTAATTTCTTCCACATCCATCTCGGCAAAACGCGAATGGGGTGCAAAGAACTCATCATCAAAACCACGTAACAGTGGGAAATGCTGACAAGTGCGCCTATGTACAAATACGCCAGAACGCTTCTGTTGCAATATTTTTCGATTTAAACCATAGAGATGATACAAGCCCGCATGAGCTGCCCAGCATAAAAACAACACTGAGGTGACATGCTCTTGGGACCAGTCGATGATTTCACGGATATGATCCCAATAAACCACATCTTCGAAATCGATTTGCCCAAGCGGCGCGCCCGTGATGATAAGACCGTCGTAATTTTTATGGCGCACGGCTTCAAAATCACGGTAAAAAGTATTCATGTGGTCGATGGAAGTATGCTTGGACTCTTTGTCGTGAATGCGCAGTAAATCCACATCGACTTGTAAAGGCGTGTTGCCCAGTAAACGCAGTAACTGGGTTTCTGTCTCGATTTTGTTCGGCATCAAGTTCAAAATCAGCACCTTCATCGGCCTGATATCTTGATTCGCCGCCCGCGTCTCGGACATAACGAAAATATTTTCTGACTCTAACACCCCTGCTGCGGGCAGATGATCTGGAATTCTAACCGGCATACCGCGCCTCTTCTGTTCGTAAATACTAACGGATTCGGCGCGTATGTCAGCTCACTTTTGAGCGAGCTAACTAGCCACCGACTTTCTCTAGCAGTATCGTCATTGGCTCAGTGGAATTGAGATCAATGTGATAGGCTTGAGTATTAATAAACAATAACTTATCACCCAACATAATCCGGGCACCTATGGCATAAGTGTGACCGGGTTGGAACTGATCGCTACCAATCGCAAAACTGAATGGCGCGGGTGTCACAGCACCTTGTTGCACGCGCTCCGCCATCACTATGGCTGGCACATCCATTTTTGAGACATCAAGCAGTTGCACTATGACCTTAGCATCGGCAGGTAAGGCTATCCGTTCGCGATATAAGGTCTCGCCTTTTATCTCAACGATAGCATTAGGTGTCGCACAACCCGATAACACCCCCATTACGGCCATTAATGCTAAGGCTGTTAATCTCAACGCGCTTAAACGCAACCATTTGTTCATTTTGTTTCTCCTAATCATACATAAAGACTTCTAGATGTCCATACGCCCAAGCTATAAATCTTGTCTTGGTGAACATAACTTTCTATCATAAGCCACCATTTCGTTGCCGAAAAATCTATGACCCAAGCAACTGCAATCATTGTGGGAGCTAGCTCACAATTAAGTCGTGAACTTGCAAAGCAATTGGCAGATCAACAGGTTGAATTAGTCCTATTCGCCCAAGATCCAGAATCACTGCGCGATTTTGCCTTATCCTTGCCAACAAAAGTACAAGTTTTTGCACTTCAAATTGAACAACCTCAAGCCATCATCAACCAACTTGAATCAGTCTGGCAAAGTCTTGGCGGCGCACACTTAGTCTTAGTCAATACAGGTCTCAATAGCTATGACCCCGAGTTGCCTTGGCTACCGGAGCAAGACATTATCGATGTCAATGTGCGAGGTTTTGCTGCCATCTGCAATACGGCATTTAGACTATTTCGCGAGCAAGGTTATGGACAACTGGCGGCAATCAACTCGATTGCGGGCCTGCGCGGCGGGCCGAGTGTGGCCTATCACGCCTCAAAAGCCTTTGGGCAAAATTACCTTGAGGGCTTAAGTATGCATGCTCAGCGCCTTAAGTTACCGATTACGATTACCGATATCCAACTTGGTTTGCTCGATAAAGCCGCTATGCAGCAAAGTGCGATGTGGCTTGCACCATTGCCACAAGTCGCAGCGCAAATCATCAAGGCGATGAAACAAGGCAAACGCCGCGTCTATGTGACCAAACGCTGGCGCCTCGTCGCTTGGCTTACTGTGTTATTACCCGAATTTATCTATAACACTCGCCACTGGAAAGCTAAAAAGCCCAAGCGCTAAATCGGCTTAGCCTAAGTGGAACAGAACATAGCGCAATAAAAAGTGCAGAAACGAAAAAGGAGCCTAAGGCTCCTTTTTTACGCTTTTCTAATCAGTGGATTAGAAAGTGTAACCCACGCTGACCATATAAACCCATGGGTTGATATCAGTGTCGATAACCACAGTGTCGCCCGCTAATTTAAACTTCACGTCACTGCTAATTTGTGCGTACCACACTGAAGCGTTCACTAACCAGTTTTTGTTAACCTGATAGTCAACACCTGCTTGTGCCGCTAAGCCCCACGAAGTGCTCATGCTCAAGTCAGTTAACGCACCATTTAAATCGTTGGTGAACTCATTGTCGAAGAAATTAGTATAGTTAACACCGACACCCACGTATGGACGTAATTTAGATTGCGCATCACCAAAGTAGTACTGCGCCACTAAAGTGGGTGGTAAATGTTTAGTTTCAGCAATCTTACCTACGCCAGCCAAAGAAACATCGTGGCTAAAAGGTGTGGCAGCTAATAACTCAACCCCAAAGTTATCTGTCAGCATGTAGCCAAAGTTTAAACCCACTTGAGTGTTATTGCTGATTTGGAACTCGCCGTTACCCGCAACATCATCACTTGATTCATTTGGCGCAACAACCACAGCACCCGCACGAACGATAATGTCACCCGCTTGGTGAGCCGATACAGAGGCAGAAAAACCAGCGGCTAAAAGGGTGGCAACGACCAGTGTAGAAACAGTGTTTTTATTCATCATCATACTCCATATGTACAACATAGGTTTTTGTTTTGTATTACATCCTTAACAATTGACGCCTACACTGCCAGAGATATGCGGCTGATTTATTGATCCAAATCAAAGTGAGTGAGCAATACTCACTTATAGGTACTACACATGGGAGCTGAATCACGAAATTCAAACGTTTATTGATAATACCCCTTTGTTTTCTGTGAGCTAAGTGTTGTATTAGCCATCACTAATGACTACCTCAAGAGGTAGTGATCAATAACACCATAAACATTTTAGTAACAATGAAAAGCACTTAACTAAGAGGTTATTTGAACATTAATTTCAAATTATAGAGACGAGTTAAATGAGGATAAAAACAAAAAATGGACAAATAAAAAAGGCTTGAGGATGATACCTATCATGTTAGATAACTAGATTGCATGGAATGACAGTGTGAGGCGGTTAAGTCAGTTTTAGACTGAACGAATAAGAAAGTGAGAAGATTAGCTTGAATAACAACACGTAAGCAAAGGATAGCGAGTTAGCCAGCCCTTAGTCGCGACTCTGTGATGAAACACGGGTAATGATCGCTTTGGATTGGCGCTCAATTTGAGGGCAAACAGGGAGTTCAGCCCAAAGGGAATCACCAGCTCAATACCGTAATATGTGGAATGATGATCAGTCTCTGTATCTACCTGAGTATCTGTCTCAACATGAGATTTTAAACACACCCCAACCGCAGTTTCTAACTCTGGCCAATGTGCCATAGCATCAATACAAGATGTGTAAGCCATGTCTTGATTGCGACTATGCATGCGCGCCTGATTCTTAACCGACCAAGGTAACTCAGGGGCAAGCTGATGAAGATAGGCTTCAATCGCCAGATCCCGCTCAGGGCTAATATCTAAAGGGCAAAAATAGATCAGATCGATATCGTTCAGTGGACTCAACTCAAATTCGTGCAAACGATCCCAGACTAAATTACGGACAAATCCTGCCACCAGACACCACTGCGGCATTGAGTGTACTTTGGCGCATTGAAGCACGAGTTCAAGCGCCCTCACCCGCTCGCAGTCTTGAGCTATCCATTCGAGTAATTGATGCTCTAGCGCTGCTTCCCTCATTGCATCATTCATAACATTATTCGTAGCAACACTCATGACATTACCCCTAGCACCACTCATAACTTCATTCATAACAGTATCGCCCGCTTCAATATCAGATAAAAACACGGGAAAGACATTAGGCTTACTCCACTTCGCCATCGGTTTCTGAGCACTTTACGACCTCATGACAGAGTAGTGAAACAAGACTATAAATCGGTGCCATCACCGCAACACAAATCCAAAAACCATGTACATCTTTGTCTAGCAGATTAACGCTAACAATATAGATAGGCACGAACAGTAGCATCCATTTTATTATATTGAATTTGTACAGTATCGGCTTATCACAATGACAGCAGCGTCCTTCCTTAATCGGCACATCCTTAGCGCCGAGTTTACCTTTGCAATACGGACATTTTTTACTGAAAAGCATTTAAACTCCATCGCTGAGATTAGACTCTCAAAGCAAGCCTCATCATCCATTCTTTCTATTCGTAAAAACCGTATCCGCGCAATTCGTTACACCGCATCCGCTTGGCGCTCTGGCGCAGCATTGGCAAAGGCTTCAAGCTGATTACACTCGGCCCACACGCGCATGATATTGGGATAAGGCGTTAAATCCACATTAAAACGCTGGGCGTTATACACCTGCGGTACTAAACATAAGTCGGCTAATGTCACGGCATTCCCAAAGCAATAACGACCGCAATGCCGTGTTAACAAGGTTTCTAAGGCCGTAAAACCACTTGCGACCCAATGGTGATACCAAGTATTTTTGGCGGTGTCATCAGCACCTAAGGTTTGCGTTAAATATTGCAATACCCGCAAGTTGTTTAATGGATGGATCTCACAGGCGACCGTAAGTGCCATAGCGCGCACGTGGGCACGTTCAAGAGCCGATGCAGGCAATAATGGCGACTGTGGATGTATCTCATCAAGATATTCGATAATCGCTAAAGATTGCGACAAGGCATCCACATCCAGCTCATCATCCACCACTAAGGTTGGCACTAACTCTAAAGGATTAAGCGCAATGTAGGCCGCTTTATGTTGCTCGCCGCCATCACGTACGAGATGCACTGAAAACTGTTCGGCTGAAATCCCCTTGAGATTAAGGGCAATACGAACCCGATAGGCTGCACTGGAACGCCAATAACCGTAAAGTTTCATATTTTCATGTCCTTATAAAAGTCAGTATAAAAACGGGGCAATTAAGCCCCGTTAGTTTGAGTCGGTGTCGCCCTTTAAGGGAAAGCCTTAGGCTTTGTATTCAACCACTTTTTGATCGATAGAACCAAAAATGGTTACATCATTATCATCGAGCATTTCGATACGCACTGTGTCACCAAAACGCATAAATGGCGTAGTGGCTTTGCCTTCGGCAATCACTTCTAACATACGTTTTTCCGCTAAACAGCTCGAACCTGCGCTACGGTCATAGTTAGAAATAGTACCAGAGCCAATAATCGCGCCTGCGCCCAATGGACGGGTTTTTGCAACATGCGAAACTAACTGACTGAAATTGAAGGTCATATCAACGCCTGCATTCGGACGACCAAATAATTCACCATTTAAATAGGTGATCAGCGGTAAATGCACTTTCGAATCTTCCCAACGGACACCCAATTCATCCGGTGTCACAGCCACAGGCGAAAAACTGCTCGATGGTTTAGATTGGAAAAAACCAAAGCCTTTCGCCAACTCACCAGGGATCAAGTTACGCAGTGACACATCGTTAACTAGCATCAACAATTTAATGTGCTTAGCTGCATTGTCAGTGCTCACGCCCATAGGCACATCATCGGTAATAACCGCAATTTCAGATTCGAAATCGATACCCCAGTCTTCACTCGCCAATGGGATATCCGCTTTAGGGGCAATAAAGCTGTCTGAGCCACCTTGATAAAACAACGGATCTGTCCAAAAGGTTTCTGGCATTTCTGCGCCACGGGCTTTACGGACTAACTCAACGTGATTCACATAAGCGCTACCATCGGCCCATTGGTAAGCACGCGGTAATGGCGACAAACACTTAGCTTCGTCGAACGCTTGCGCGTTATCTAACATGCCTTCATTTAACGCATCGTACAATTCTTGCAATTGCGGTCTCAGTAAATCCCAACCATCGAGTAATTGCTGCATAGTGTGGGCAATGGCAGGAACGGCAACCGTTTTAGTGAGATCGCGGCTGACTAACATCAACTGACCATCACGACGACCATTGTTATAACTTGCAAGTTTCATATTGGCTCCAGTGCTCTTCGGCTAGGTGTACAATTTTATTGTGCTGGAAAACGCGCGACGTCACCCAGCTTATATTCGGCGATTTAAATCGGACTTTTTGACTCATTAAGGGCATACACGTTACGCATTCCGCGCCAACGAGGCATGCTTTTTTACTTGTTTTAACGTATCTGTTGCGCGTAGAAATACCCGATGCAGCTCAAGATTCCTATAGCGTGACCAAAATCACATTTAGGTCAATTATTTCACATTTTGTAAACTAATCATTACGTTTATAACCTAGTTACCGCTTATCAATATCTCGGTAAGCAATATGCCTGAAAAGTCGGCAACTAAGTGGAACGATACTGTTACATTGACTGTGTCAACCCAACGAGACTCTAACTAACGGCGCTTGGCTATCTTGTATTCACGCAGTTTATTAGCAATAGCTGTGTGTGATACACCTAGCTTTTTCGCCAACTGGCGAGTGCTCGGGTAGGCCGGATATAATCGACGCAACAGACTCGCTTCAAACTGCTTCATTGCATCGTCGAGATTGCCCTCAAACTCATTATCAAAGTAACCAAAACCTTCGGCGTATGACGGCAATTTCAGCTGTTCTACCGTCAACTCGGCCGAGCCATCCCACATAGACACGGCTCTAAAGACCGCGTTTTTTAATTGGCGTACGTTACCTGGCCAAGCGTAGGTGAGCAAATGATCGCGGCACTGGGCCGAAATCCGCCGAACAGGGCTAGACAACTGTTGACTGTAATGTTCGAGGAACATTTCCGTCAGTGGAATGATATCGACTTTACGCTCACGTAATGACGGGATGTGATAACTCAGCACATGGATGCGATAGTACAAATCTTCCCTAAACTCGCCAGTTTGGCATAGTTCAGCTAAATTTTTCTGGGTCGAGCAAATAATTCGCACATCAGCACGCACTTCTTCATCGCCCCCTATGCGTCTAAAAGTGCCATCTTGCAATAGCCGTAGCAGCTTAACTTGAGCCGCCCTAGACATTTCCGCCACTTCATCGAGAAATACTGTGCCACCCTTAGCTTCTTCAAAAAAGCCTCGTTTGACGACTTTGCCCTGACTGACGTAACCGAATAATTCTTCTTCGGCAGCGCTGTCGGGCAGAGCGGCGCAGTTGATGGCGATAAAAGGTTTTTCACGGCGCATCCCCGCATCATGGCTAGCTCTGGCCATTAATTCTTTGCCAGTACCCGTTTCACCCGTGATCAACAAAGGTGCATCGAGCTGGGCCATACGCCGCGCTTGCTTAAGCACTTCCTTCATCTTGTCACTGCTGGCTAATACATTTTCAAAGCCAGTGGTTTGGTTCTGCAGCGCGTTAAACTGTTTTCCAACGCGCGCAGGGGATTTCAGCGACACCACAGCACCAACCAAGATGGTTTTTTCATCCTCATCGGGTAGGTAAATCGGCAGCATTTCCGCTAAATATTCGTTTGGACCGATTTGAACTCGCGCCGCTTGTGGCAATACTTGTGCTTCACTCAACCAACGGCTGAAGTTAAAACCTTGCACCCAATGATTAAGCGACTCTTCGAGCACTTCGTGCTCACCCATGCCGATATTGAGCAAGGCGGACTCATTAACGATACGGATACGTGCCTTGGCATCGATAGAAAAAACGGAGTCGGGTAAGGTTTTGAGCAGGGTTTTAAGGGCGTAATGTTCTTGCTCTGAGGGCATAAATGACACCGTACGCACATCGTGGACACTTTCCACTTTGCGGATCTGCGGCATCAAGGCACTCAAGGTTTCAAAACTGATTTCGGCAAATTGTAAGTACAGGAATCCTTGGTTACTGGCATCAATGGCAATTAAATTAATACCATAACGCTCTAACACGACTAAGATATCTTTGGCTAAACCAACACGATCCTGACAGCTGACTTCCAAGCGCATAATGACTGATATTCCCTTTTTTGATTTGAATTTTGGGGATAAACCGTGCAGAGCTATTTTTCGCCTTAGGCTTTACAACAAAAATAACGCTTGCTAGGCAAATCGTTACCTTTGACGAAAACGTCAGCGATGAGGGGAAATAGCAGAGCCCGTATACGTTAGAAGGTTAAACTGAAAGTGGCAAGCCTAGTTTACAGTTGAATTGTAACAGGAAGAAAAAATCAGCATCATAAAACACATTAAGATGCTGATTAAATTGATTAAATAATTAACCTAGTAACTGGTCTGTCTTGGCGGCCATGATGAAGTCATTCTTATGTAGCCCCTTAATGGAGTGCGACCACCAAGTGACAGTCACTTTGCCCCATTCAGTGAGAATGCCTGGATGGTGGAATTCTTCTTCCGCTAAATCCGCCAGCTTATTCGTGAATACCATCGCCAGTTTAAAGTTTTTAAACTTGTAGACGCGCTCAAGCTGCATTACGCCGTCACGCACTTGCACGCCCCAGTCAGGGATCATACGAATAAGTTCTGCCAATTCTTCATCGGTCACTTTTGGTGCATCGGCTTGGCACGCTTCACATTTCATATTCGATAACGCAGTCATACATACTCCTGTTGGCAACATTGATAGGGATATTCAGTTGCACTTTACTCATTACTTATTAATTACTTAAATCACATTACTAAATTAGATGGCGGCTCAAATAACACATCAAACCATCCATCGAACCGAGACTAGCTCGCCTTGGCTTTGGGAGGATATTTAGGAGCAAATAAACCTAACTGACGTGCCTTAGTGACATAACTCATGATGTCCATTTTGGCAATTTCATCAAGCATATCAATGTGCTCAATCACATAATAAATCGGCTGCATAATGTCGATGCGATATGGGGTTCGTAGCACATTCAATAAATCAAAGGGCTGACGTTCTGGTACCTCACTTTCCATTGCATATAAAGTTTCACCAGGTGAGCTTAAAATACCGCCACCATAGATACACAAGGGGCCATCTTTAGGCTGTAGCAAGCCAAACTCAACCGTAAACCAGTATAAACGCGCTAAAAACACCCTTTCTTCTTTGCTGGCATGTAAACCTAATTGGCCATACATATGCGAAAAATTGGCAAATGAAGGGTTGGTGAGCAAAGGGCAGTGACCAAAGATTTCATGAAAAATATCAGGCTCTTGCAGGTAATCAAACTCTTCCTTACGGCGAATGAATGTCGCCACAGGAAACTCTTTATTGGCCAGCAGTTCAAAGAAACGGCCGAAGGAAATCAGCGCAGGTACGGCTGCCGTTTTCCAGCCGGTGGTCGCTTGCAATACAGTATCAATTTCAGTAAGTTGCGGAATACGATCCTTTGGCATAGCCAAGGCATCTAGCCCTTGCAAATACTCCTTACAGGCACGGCCAGGCAGGTTTATCGCTTGACGGGCATAAAGCTGGCTCCAAATCTCATGTTCTTCTTGCGGGTAGTTAATAAACCCTGTGTCATCAGCTCTGTGAGCGATGTACTCTGTTCCTTTCGTCATAGTCTTCACTTAGTGGCTAGCGCTCATGGAACCATAGTGATCTAAGCCTTTAAATTTGTTAACTCCCTCACACTTTATTCTTGCACCACCACTGTGACGTAAACGTAAAGCAAATATTACAATGGTATTAAAAACGCCATGCAAGTGCACATCACCCATGCTGGATTAGATGCACTGTGCTACCTTTGCTAAAACTTACGTCGACTTCGCTGTAAAAATACTTAAATATCCTAAGTTTTCAGCGTTTCTAAATAGCTTTTCTGTGCAGGTCATTTACAATATTGGCCATTAACCGCATCTCCTTGACCTAAAAGGTTCGCAATGAAACAACATCAAATTCGTAAAGCCGTTATTCCTGTCGCAGGCCTAGGCACTCGTATGCTTCCAGCGACCAAAGCAATTCCAAAGGAAATGTTACCTGTTGTCGATAAGCCATTGATTCAATATGTAGTCAGTGAAGCTATCGCAGCTGGGATCAAAGAAATTGTACTCGTGACCCACGCCAGTAAAAACTCTATCGAAAACCATTTCGATACCAGTTTCGAATTAGAAGCCCAATTAGAACGCCGCGTTAAACGTCAGTTACTTGAAGCCGTACAATCTATTTGTCCTAAAGATGTAACAGTGATCAGCGTGCGCCAATCTCAAGCTAAAGGCTTAGGTCATGCGATTTTGTGTGCTAAATCTGTCGTCGGCGATGCACCATTTGCCGTATTGCTACCGGATGTAATCATAGATGAAGCCAGCTGTGACCTTCGTAGCGATAACTTAGCCGCTATGGTTGCCCTGTTTGATGAAACCCAAGTCGGTCAAATCATGGTTGAAGGCGTGCCACATAACGTCGTAAACCAATACGGTATTGCCGATGTGAATGGTCATGATTTACAACCGGGTGAATCTGAGCCATTAGTCGAACTGGTTGAGAAGCCAGCCGTGGATGAAGCGCCATCTAACTTAGCCGTTGTAGGCCGTTATGTGTTACCAGCCAGCATTTGGCCACTACTGGCTAAAACTCCTCCGGGCGCGGGCGATGAAATTCAATTAACTGATGCGATTGCGATGTTAATGAAGCAAGAAACCGTAAATGCTTACTACATGGAAGGTAAGAGCCACGACTGTGGTAACAAACAAGGTTATATGCGTGCTAACGTTGAATATGCCCTGCGCCACAGCGAAATCGGTGAAGATTTTGCGCACTATTTAAAAACCGTTGTAAAAGGAATTAAGTAATGACGATTTTAGTGACCGGTGGTGCTGGCTATATTGGCACCCACACAGTAGTAGAACTGCTCAATGCTGGTAATGATGTGATTGTATTGGACAACTTGTCTAATTCAAGCATAGAAGCCTTAAACCGAGTCGAGCGGATCACTGGTAAATCGGTTACTTTCTATCAAGGCGATATTCTCAATAAAGCGTTATTGCAGAAAGTGTTTAACGATCATGCTATTGATTCAGTTATCCACTTTGCAGGATTAAAAGCGGTGGGAGAATCCGTCGCAAAACCCCTGAAGTATTATGAGAATAACGTTACGGGTACGCTTATCCTTTGCCAAGTCATGGCAGAATTTAAGGTAAAAAATCTCGTATTCAGCTCATCAGCAACCGTGTATGGCGATCCCGCAAGTTTACCGATCACCGAAGACTTCCCCACTGGGGCAACAAACCCTTATGGTCAGTCTAAGTTGATGGTTGAACATATACTGGCAGATGTACACAATGCCGATCCGAGCTGGAATATCGCCCGTCTGCGCTATTTTAATCCGGTTGGCGCCCATGCCAGTGGCTTAATCGGCGAAGATCCTAACGATATCCCTAACAACTTAATGCCCTTTATTGCGCAGGTTGCCGTGGGTAAACGCACCGCCTTAAGCGTGTTTGGTAATGATTATCCGACTCACGACGGTACCGGCGTGCGTGACTATATCCATGTCGTGGATTTAGCCAATGGTCATTTAAAAGCGCTCGCAAAATTGGCCACTAAACCTGGTCTGGTGACCTATAACTTAGGCACAGGCCAAGGATATAGTGTATTAGATATGGTTAAGGCCTTTGAAAAAGCCTGTGGTAACACTATTGCCTACCAAATTGCGCCACGTCGCCCAGGGGATATTGCCGCCTGCTACGCCGATCCAACCCACGCAAGGGAAGATCTTGGCTGGCAAGCGACTCATACCCTAGAAGATATGGCCAACAGTAGCTGGCATTGGCAATCAACCAATCCCAATGGTTATAACGGCTAATAACTTGAATGGCTTGTGGAAATCTCCCAAGCCATTTTTCTTTACCCTCTAAATACCATCGCTTTACAGCATTAACCACCCGAGGAGCAACATGACTCAAAGTATTAATCACAGCCGTCGCAGCCTCTTTCGCCGGCGTAAAGATAATGCGATAAGGCCGCCTTGGGTACGTGATGATATCGAGTTCACCGATGTGTGTACTCGTTGTTCCGCCTGTCTTGAGATTTGTGAAACTCACATTATCATCAAAGGTGATGGCGGATTTCCTGAAGTCTCCTTTAAGGACAATGAGTGCACATTTTGTACCCTGTGTGCTAAGGCTTGCCCTGAAAATATTTTCGATTTGACTCAAGCACCTTGGCAATACCAAGCCCATATCCAAGAAAGCTGCTTAACCTTTCAAGGGATCTGGTGCCAAAGTTGTAAGGATGCCTGCGAACCAAGAGCCATCAGCTTTGTGCTCAGTATTGGTCAGGCTCCGAGCCCCAAAATAGACCTTGACCTTTGTACTGGATGCGGTGCCTGCGTAGCTCCTTGCCCTAGCAAAGCCATTGAGATAAAACGACCAACTTGATAGAAACACTGTAATTGCATTAACACATGCTGAGCTGTGCTTCTCATGGATTTTAAGCTAGTATCGCGCCTCTGTTTAACTCAGTGAATCCCTTCTCGAATTAAGTTAATTTATGATGATGTTTGTAAAAAAACTGTTTTTCCCGCCTAAAAAAAGTACCTCTTTTAGCTTTATTGCTCGAGGCACTAAACTCACGGGAAATATCGAATTAACAGGCGACGTGCTTGTTGGCGGTGATATCCAAGGTCAGCTGCTTTCTGAGGCCAATATCACCATAGAACAAGGTGGTATAATTCAAGGTGAAGTAAAGTGCCATGAATTTATCGTCGATGGGCACTTCAAAGGCAGACTCATTTGTGAGCGTTTAGTGATCCAACGTAATGGTGTTGTCGACGGCGAAGTGGCAAGTACCTCAATGCAAATCCTTGAGGGTGGCCAATTTATCGGGATGCGGATTAAAGAAGATGCACCAACCATTTATTCCCATACAATAGGCCATACACCAACAGCAGATCCACTCAACTTACCGCCCGTGCAAAACGACGTCATAGAATCTCGCTAATCTTAAATGCATCACTATCGTTTGCTCGCCGCCTTAGGCGAGCAGACTTTGACTCACTCTTTTAGCTCAATCATTCCTTATCACTCGACGTTAAACATAGCGCCTACTCATCTAACTCTCCCCAACGCTCCTCTTTACAATGGTTAAATAATTGTTATTTTGCCGAGAGGGATCACAGTTAATCCGCATGCTGAATGTTAATCTTGGCAGTTAGTATCCATGATATTTGATCGCGGTGGTTTGGGTAATCGCAAGGACACAGAACTCCCCTAATAGCGCCGCAAAAACATTTAAGACTCATACAGGGCAAAATACAAAATGAGCAACTTATTACTAAAACAGATCTGTGAACTCGATGTTTTTACCTTGCTTGTATTTAAAAGTATTTTCGACACTGGGCACGCAAATAGCGCGGCCAAAGCACTAGATGTTTCTGCCCCCAAAATAAGCCGCTGCCTCAATGCATTACGCCTAACCTTTAACGATGAACTATTTTATCGTCGTCAACAGGGGCTTAAACCGACGCCATTAGCAGAAAGTCTCTATGTTGCTATTTGCCAGTTTACTGAATCGGTTTATCACCTCGAACAATCTGCAATCCAGATACAAAATGCGGCCATCAATACCGACTTACCGCTGCATATCGCTGCTTGTAATGGCCTGCTAAGCTTTTTAGCGCCTCAGTTAAGCACTCCTGAACTTGCCCAAAAGCTAGGACAAATACGCTTACATAAATGGCAGGAAAATAGTGCTGAGTTGATCCACGCAGGTGCGCTTGATTTTGGGATTACGTTTGAAAGTGCTGAAAATAAAGAATTAAGTTACACCAAACTTGGCTCAATCAATGGCATTTATATCGTTGCAGCCAAGCAACATCCGCTTTGGGACGTTGAGACGAATATTACCTTAGAGCAAATTTGTCGCCATCCGTTTTTATTTCAAGAACTCAAGGGCTTTAACAGTAAAATCGATCCCTTAGAATTATTTTGCCAACGCCAAGGTATCTTATTACCTACCGTAGAGAAAGTGATAGACAGGGAGGAATGGTATGCCCATCTATTAACCATGAAGAGTGTGGCTTTTTGTTCTAGCATTGATATGCACACAGTTAAACATATGCCCGGATTACATCTCGAGCGCCTTAGCGACACAGAGCTTAATAGACTCCACGAAACTATGATGGCGCCACATTATTATCTGATTGAGAAACCTGCAGTTCATCGGCGTTACAGCCAAAGCCAGTGTGATCTCGTCGTGCGCTCCTTACTTGTCGCACTCGAACCAGCACACTAATACAAAAATAGATTACACACTAAGTTCATCAAACTAGCTTACGTCATGGATGTTAAGTGGGTTAAGTGAGTTTACTGGGCTATACTTCTATTTATCCAAGGCACAATTCAATCACTTTAAAATGCCATATCGTCCCCCTATCATCGCTCTCTTATCCCATTGCTTTTGTGCTCAAAACCTTAAGATAACGACTTAAGATTCAGGCTCTCTTAACATCGTTCATTTTGCTTAACCGAAAATGAATTCATCATTTCGACCTAAGTTTAAAGATTGAAATTGTGATACACATCATAGGCTAGCGGCTTAATTTCACTATTTAAAATATCAAAATGCAAAGTTTAGAATTACCATTCACGGGTGTTAAATCATCGTTCACATATCAGATACAAATTTGCAAATACCACTTTATAAGTAGATGAATCCTCCTATATTAGAGGCACTGCACACGCAGTCTTATAGATAGAAAAAGGGACGCGATGATGAAAAACTACAATAAATCTCTACTGGCACTGGCTCTCGTCAGTACCTTAAGTCTTACCGCCTGCGGGGACGGAAGCGATGGTCAAGATGGGGCACCTGGCACACCAGGTACACCCGGAACACCAGGCACTCCCGGAACACCAGGTACACCCGGAGCCCCTGCGGGTTCCTTCGCAACGACAGCTCAATCCATTACAGATCTGGCATTCACGTTAAGTCCTGCTGACATTAAAGTGACCAGCAGTGAAGGCTTCAGTGTTAAATTTACTGTTACGGGTAAAAATGCAGGCAAAGTAGTCCCTTTCAAAGGACTGGATAAAATTGCAATTTATTCTTTAACAGCAAATGAAAACACCTCAGGTACTGGCGCGCCGATTGAGTGGCAAAATAATGCCACGGCAAATGCCGCTGGCACTTCGTTAACTTGTACTCTAAACGGCCTGAACGGAACTAAAAACGCTTGTACTTTAACCGAAGATACAGCGACGCCAGGCACTTACACAGCAACTTGGACTTATGGTGGCGCAGCGCCAATCATTAATCCAAATGATAATCCAAACGCAGTACACAGAGTCTTTTTACGTGCTTACAACATCGCCGATAGTACTGGTGTTGTCCTATCTGACAAGATTTTGTCTGTACCCGTTGATTTTATCCCTGCAACAGATGAATTAGGTGTATCGGGTAAAGACACAGTATCTAGTGCGGCATGTAAAAACTGTCACGGTGAAGTAGACGGCCATATCGCGAAGATTGAAGCCCATCATAACTACCAAGATGTTAAAAACTGCGTAACTTGTCATAACCCTGATCTCGTTCCAAGTGACGCACAACTGGCCGAAGGTTGGGTATTTGATTTTGCTCCCATGATCCATAGGATCCACGCAGGTCATCACATCAGTGACAGCTTAAGTGGCGAAGCAAAAGAATATTTCGGTGAAGTTGGTTTCCCATCTGATTTGAAAGAATGTAAATCTTGTCATGATGGTGCACCAAGTTATAACACCAATATTTATGCGCAAGCTTGTGTGGGTTGTCATATCAATGTGAACTTCACCACTGGCGAAAACCATTCAGAATTTGGTTTAGCCCAAGCTGATGATACTCAATGTAAATCTTGCCATGGCAGCGGTAGCTTAACACCTGAAGCTGTACACAGTGTCGGTAAACGCGCTGAGTATGCAAGCCTATTCAAAGTTGACTTTACCAGTGCAGCAGTAGTGACTTCAGCAACACCTGGAATGAAAACATTGACATTAAAAGCCAATGTGACCATGAATGGCGCTGCAATTCCTAACGGAACCGATTTAAAAGTGTATAACGCGACAACTAACCCTACTGGTATGTTTGTGGCTAACGGCTTATTACTGGGTAACGTAACCACTGATGGTACTGTTTATGCTTGGAGAGATGTCAAACCAACAGCAATAGCTCTGACACTGAAAGATGGAACCTTATCTAATGGTGAATTAACTTTCGTAAAAGATATTCCCGATGCCCAAGCTGTAGGTACTATCTACGTCAGTTCAGAAGCCAACGTCTGTATCAAAGCAGGTAAAGTGAGTAGCTGTAATGCCACAGGACTTGAATTTGGCCCAACAAATCCAATTGGTAACACTGCTCCTGTTAAATTCTATAGCTTAGATGCTTCTGCAGTAGTTAAAGCTCGAATGACAGATCCTGCCCGTATTACCGTAGAAGAAGCAAAATGTAACGACTGTCACGGCACCTTAGATTATATCAAGGGCACCAGACACGGAACTTACACCTTTGACCAATGTATGCACTGTCACAACGATACAACGGGTGCATCAGGCCATAAAACAGTGGTTTATAAAGGTGAAGACGGTAGCAAAGTCATTAATCCAGAAGTCACTTTCAATAACAAAGACTTATTCACCGTCGCCCACCGTTTCCACAGTGGTAACTTTGATGTTATCGCAGGGATCTTCCGCGATGCTAATGGTGAATTAGTCGGTTATCCATCACCAGAAACTGCATGTTCTGCATGTCACAAAGATGATGCAAAACTGTTTGCGACTGACGGTGGTTTAGCTTCTGAGAAACGTTCAATCAAAGTGGGTAGCAACTACATTAGCCCAGTAGCTGAATCATGCCGTAGCTGTCACGCTCACTCTGATGCAGCGGCTGTCGCTCACTTTAGAAGTAACGGTGCTGTGGTTGAAGCTGACGCAATGACAGATCCTAACTTACCAGTAGAATCTTGCGCAACTTGTCATGCTGAAGGTAAAACCTACGGTGTAGATAAGGTACACGCAGAGGTAGCACACTAGTACCTTTGGGTTGCCCCTGCACAACCCAAACTTTAATCTCTGCAACTCATTGGGGACCCTAGGGTCCCCTTTTTTATTGCTGATGATCTTCAATTGAGATTGTAGATTTAATCAGCTGAGCGGCTACATTGTGCAATACGTTGTCTAAGTAACTTAATAAAGTCCTTAGGTTCCCTATCTAAACTGTCATGGGGAATATACAAGTGATACCCTAAACGCGTATCTAACATCACGCAGCGATGTCCAAACATAGCTAATACGCCACGATAACGATCCCCTTCTATCACTAAAGGGCCAAACTCAGCGCCGAGATAAGTTTCTAAAGTCGCTAAGTCTGCATCTTGAGAGGCGGCTGTCACCAGCAAAGGTCGCTGTTCAGTTAATAATCCTGTTGCTAGACGCAGGGAAATATTATCGAGAATGGGATTTAAATGTTTCAGTTTAATGCCTAAATAAGATAACTCTATAGTATCTAAACCATTAGTCACCCGCGGAATATCGACCCGCTGAATATTATCCCAATCGATAGCCACTTTGCCGCGGCGATGAAAATAGGTCAGCCCCTTGTCATCTAGTGCTAGAGTCGTTTCCGGTTCATATACCTTGGCTAAACCGAGAATTAATGAAATAGCGCCTAAACTAAAAAACATCAAACCGACAGCAAACAAGGCCGGCCACGTCAGAAACAGTCCCAAACCCAGCACCAAACTTAAGCCTCCCAGCCAAGTTAAGGTTAACCCATTTCGTTTCGATAAAGGACGCACAGATACTATTTCTGACTCAATTGTCATTGTTCATATTCCTGTTAAAACTCACTATCTTTAGACTGAACTCGGCAAACCACACCTTTAACTTACGGCCTTTATCCATAACCACAAACGGCCAATGTATTCGTGAATCGCCCGTTGAGAAGCCACTAAATTATCTGCGGTTAACCGCCACCAAAAATCATCTCGGCCAATAAAATCCGTTGGGGCAGCATCGGGGTGTAAGCCTTTAGCGGCGAAAATAGCCATCGCCCTTGGCATATGAGTGGCCGATGTGACTAAGCGAAAGGGCTCCTCCCCTAACTCCCACTTTAAGTATTGCGCTTCTTCTATCGTATCGCGCGCCAGTGGAAATTGAATAATTCGGCTTTTATCAACACCTAGCTCTACCGCGGCTTTAGCCATCATTTCAGCATGGGAAAATTGAGTGAGTTCACCGCCCCAGCCGCTGACAATCAACATACACTCTTGACCCAACTTAAGTTGCCGAATTCCTTCAGTTAACCTTGTAAGGGCGACGTCCGATAAGGATTGCACCGCCGTCGCTCCCGCTATATCAGCATGCCCTGAACCTAATACCATCACAAAACAAGCGCCTGCGATGGGCGTGGAATTAATCGGGTAAGCTGATTCTAACGGCCGCACTAAGGTATTCACACTCAGTTGACTGCTTAAAAACAGTAAGAGAAAAAAAGCGCAGGATACTAAGTATTTCGCCATACTGCGACGGCGCCATACTAGAAAAGAAATCAGTAATAACAATAGGATAAAGGGAATCGGCATCATCCCCTGTGAAACAACTTTCTTAACCCAAAACATGATGTCCATGCCAAGCAATCCAAAGGAGCGCAATCATAGCATCAAAATACGGGGGGAATACATCGCACATAAAGCTAGCCCAGCGTTTTACTGGGCTATTGTTTACAAGACTCTGATATCACTAGACGTTGATTTCATAGCGTAATGAGTTCACTGGTGGAGTTTATATCCTCAATAATGGATCACTTTTCCCACAACCAAGCGGCACCGCGCACTCCCGATGAACAACCGTATAGATTCTGCACCACAGGCGTGTGACACTCACGTCCCACCACATAATGGGCCAGCAATGCCGGTAATCTTGGGTAAATCGCCGCGACATTCGACATTCCGCCGCCCAACACTATGGCATCGGGATCGAGCATATTGATCACATGGGCGAGTGAACGAGCGAGTCTATCCATATAACGATCAAATGCAGCAACCGCAATGGCGTCACCTTCATCGACTAATAACATAATATCGGCACCTGATTTGGCAGCAGCGCGCACGGTACCCGCTGCAGTCAAAGCCGCATTATAATCACGCACAAAGCCAGTACCTGAAATAAAGGTCTCGATACAATCGGGATTACCACAGAAGCAACGGGTGGTATTGAACTCTTCCTTGGTCATCCAAGGCAGAGGATTATGACCCCATTCACCGCCGATACCATTACCACCACCGTGAACTTTGCCGTTAATTGCCACACCCGCGCCGCAGCCAGTACCAATAATCACGCCAAACACCACAGAAGCGCCAGCGGCTGCCCCATCGACCGCCTCTGATACCGCAAAACAGTTTGCATCATTGGCAACCCGCACTTCACGCTGCAACAATTCCCCTAAATGTACATCGAGGGGCTGACCATTGATCCACGTCGAGTTAGCATTTTTGACTAAACCTGAATAGGGCGATACCACACCTGGAATACCCACGCCGACAGTGCCTTTCTCGCCAAGAGTCGCTTCCGCTTCCTTAACTAAATCAACCACCGCAGCAAGCGTGCCCTGATAGTCACGTGGCGTCGTCACACGTTTGCGAAATAGCTCATTGCCCTCATCACTCAGTGCGACTAATTCTATTTTTGTTCCACCTAAATCGACGCCCATGCGCATCATGAATTACCACTCCAGTGTTTAGCTTGCCCTTTCATCAAGTGAGATTGATGCAAGGCAATCGTTATTTTACCCAGCCAGGAGCTGTGGCAATAAAGTAAGGGTTTAAAATGTCAGGTTTTTGATTATAAGTTAATGGTTCACCTGAGTCATAACAGACAACTGTACCGCCTGCACTTTCGAGTACAGCTTGCGCCGCCGCATTATCCCATTCGCTGGTTGGGCCAAGTCTGGGGTACAGATCGGCACTGCCTTCAGCCAACATACAAAACTTAAGCGAGCTACCCACGCTTAAGATGTCATGCTCACCAAACTGTTGTAAATATTGCGCTAAGCCTGGGCTCAAGTGCGAGCGACTGCCGACAATCATCGGCATTTCGCGTGGCGTGTTGGCCCCCAATAAGGGACTCTCTTGACCCGTTCGTTGGCGCCACGCACCTAAATGTTTAGCACCGTAATAATACGTATCGAGCACAGGCGCATATACTACACCTGCGATAGCAACCCCTTGATGGATAAGCGCAATGTTGACGGTAAACTCGCCATTGCGTTTAATAAATTCCTTAGTGCCATCTAAAGGATCAATCAACCAATAGGTTTGCCATTGACGACGCACGTCCCACGCGATATCCGCCGCTTCCTCAGACATAATAGGAATACCGACAAACTGCTTTGCCAATGCTGCCACTATCACGTGGTGCGCGGCTAAATCGGCCGCCGTCACAGGGCTATCGTCCCCCTTATGGCTCACCGAAAAGTCATCTTGACCATAAACCGTCATAATGGCATCGCCTGCGGCTTTGGCAATCGCGACCACTTGCAGTAGATCTTGTTTGGTCAATGTCTGCGCTATTGTCGTCTTGTCTGTCACTGAAACTTCCTTAATGCATTAAATATCTTGGCATTATGCCATTGTCATCCAAGGGGAATTTAGAACAAATTCATCATACATCAAGCAAAATAGACTAAGACTCGCAGCTTAAACCGCGGTGCACAAAACCACAGATAAACAAAGTGATTACGATACTAAGGTAAGCCATTGGCGCTGAGAAGAGGCTTAAGTCCAGTTGCATTCGTATTCACAGCTCATGTTTTCATATTGATAGTCTAAAGCCGTCGCTTAAATCTGATTATTGGCGAGCTTATTGTTTTCGAAAGTGTTAATCACTGCGATGACGTAAACGCTTAACGCCTGATTAAAACTGCCTAAACCCAAATGTGAGTCATGTTAATTGTCGTCATGATAGCGTCGCAACATGCAATTCAGTTGCTGACGCCAATCTTGCCATACGACGTTATCAGGCATAGGCAGTGCGGTATTGACAGCCAAAGCGGACTGTACTTTGGCACGATTCAACACGCTATAACTCGGTCTTTTTGCCAAACTCACGCCGCGATTCAATGCTTGTTTAGCATAGTGAGCGCTGGTAATCGGCTGGATAACCACAGGTTGACTTAACAGATTGAGCGCTAGGGCTTGTCGCTGGATTTCAGAGGCAAATTCATACCAACTGCATTGGCCTTGAGCGCTGTAATGAAATACGCCCGAGTACTGTTGTATGACTAATTGCCAAATCACCTTAGCGAGTGCATCACTCCACGTCGGACAGCCGATTTGATCGACTATCACCTGCAATCTTGGTTGAGTGCGCATCAAGTTCAGCATGGTTTGGACAAAATTATGCCCATCTTGACCGTAGAGCCATGAGGTACGCACAATAGTTGCATCCTCGCCCAGAACCGCCAATACTTTCTGCTCGCCGAGCAACTTACTCGTACCGTAAGCTGACAACGGCTCGGGAGCATCAAGTTCAACAAATGGCCTTGGTAAATGATTTGGAGCTGAGTCTGGATTTTGATACGGTTCAGCGCCAGTTTCTCTAACATCACGAACAGCATGACCACCAAACACATAATCGCTCGACACATGCAGTAAGCGCGCCCCCGACAGCCAACATTGCTGCGCCAATAACTCAGGGCCGAGTGCATTCACGCGATTCGCTTCGATTGCATCATGCTCAGCAGCATCGACCGCATTATAGGCCGCACAATTGATCACCCAGCTTGGTCGATATTGATCAAATACGGCGGCAATATTGGCGGCATCGGTTATGTCTAACTGACTGCGACTTAGCGCATAAAGCTTAATTGGTGCGACTGAGTTTGTACTTGTGCTGGTATTTGGGGCTAGCTCGCCAATATCGGCAGCGACTCTCAGCAAGGCCTGAGCGAGCTGACTCTTCGCACCAGTGATTAACACCACTTGAGGAGTGTTAGCGTCTGTGGCACTCACCGCCCCGCATTGAAGTGGCGTCACTTTAGTTGCCACTATTTTCATCACTAATCAACAGCATGGCTCATCGTCACTGAATAGGGGGATCAAATCAGCAACGGTTTCATGGCCACGGGCGGCTAAAAAGGCCAAGAGTGCTGAAGGGCTACGATTGAGTAATCTTGATGGCGGATAAGCCACTTCATCGATAATCGCTTGCGCCCGCGCAAAACCGCCTAAGCTAAAAGCCACATGGGAATCAGAGCCCATAACTAAAATCGTGCCAAATTCCTTGGCCGCTTTGGCAATCGCAGTGCAATTGGCTTCGCTGCCCTTACGGGAAACTTCAAAGGAGGAATTGTTAATTTCGAGCGCCACACCGTATTCGGCAGCGGCGCGGGCAACAGCTTCAATATCAATTGGATAGGCTGGATTACCTGGATGAGTAATGATATCAACCTTGCCGCTCTTAATCGTATTAATCATGGCCTCTGTGTGAGTTGCTTTATCTGACGGAGGATAGACGGGTTCATGAAATCCTGCGAGCACAATATCGAGCTGCTTTAAATAATCACCAAAGAAATCAATCTCGCCGTCGATATTTTTGATATTAGCTTCGATACCCCGCAAAATCCCGACGCCATCAACCATACGTGGCAAAACTCTTAAATTCACAAAGTGCCAAAAATGCGGCGCATCGGCCATCGCAGGCCCATGATCTGTGGTGGCAAATAGGCGAATCCCCTTCTGCTTTGCCACCGCTAAGTAGTCATGAATCGTGCTATAAGCATGGCTCGACGCCACAGTATGGGTATGAGTGTCGACTTGGTACTGCATGGTTCACCTCAGTCAAATGATTCAATCAATTTAGAAAAACTGGCCACGATTTAGCTAAAGAGCGATAACAGTTCATCGGCGCTTCCTTGCCATGTGCCCTTGCCTTTACCTTCGAGAATACTGTCCGCCAGACTTTGCTTATGCTGCTGCATTTCTTGGATTTTCTCTTCTACTGTACCTTCAGCAATCAGCTTATAGACAAACACGGGCTTATCTTGGCCGATACGATGGGCTCTATCCGTAGCCTGTTTTTCCGCCGCCGGATTCCACCAGGGATCATAGTGGATCACAGTATCCGCCGCGGTGAGATTGAGCCCAGTTCCGCCCGCTTTTAAGCTGATTAAGAACACAGGCGTATCGCCCTCTTGGAACTTATCTATCTGCGCTTGGCGCAGGCGAGTTTGTCCTGTGAGTTTACTGTAATCGAGCCCCAGGTCCACCAACGCAGCTTCAATCAAGCTGAGCATGCTAGTGAACTGGCTGAAAATCAATATCTTACGCCCCTCTTGCACCATCTCGGGCAAGTTCTGTTTTAGCCAGTCTAACTTAGCATTATTCTTCACTTTCTGCGCTTGCTCTAACTTCACCAAGCGCGGATCACAGCAAGCTTGGCGTAGCTTAAGTAAGGCATCAAGAAACTCGATATGACTGCTACCAACGCCTTGAGTGGCAAATAAATCCCGCAGTTTTTTCTCCATCACCAGTCGAATACTCTCGTAGAGATTTCGCTGATCTTTTTCTAACTCTAAGCTCTGGGAGATTTCGGTTTTAGGGGGTAATTCACCGACCACTTCATCTTTGGTTCGACGCAACACAAAAGGCGCAATCCGCTGACTCAAGATTTGCGCTTGCTCCATATCGCCATAACGTTCGATTTTGTGCCTAAAGGATTTGTTAAAAAAAGCATTAGTACCGAGTAATCCTGGCAAACTAAAATCCATCAAGGACTTAAGTTCGCCTAAGTGATTTTCAAGCGGCGTACCCGACAGGCACAATCTAAACGGCGCTTTAAGATCTTTAATCACTTGAGTCACTTTTGCCTGCGCATTTTTTATCTGCTGCGCTTCATCCAGCACGATATGTTCAAACACATGCTGTTGATAATAGTCACTGTCGCGCACGATCAGCGGATAGGTCGTCACCACAATATCAAACTCATTTAAGCGTTCGAGTAAAGGCTTACGCAAGGCGCCATGAATAACGACTACCTTTAACAATGGCGCAAATTTCGCGGCTTCTTTCGCCCAATTGCCCACCAAGCTGGTTGGGCAAATAATTAAACTCGGTGAACAACTTGCCACCGTGGATTTTAGTTCTTGCTGCTTAAGTAAAAAAGCCAAGGTTTGAATGGTTTTACCCAGCCCCATATCATCGGCCAAAATACCGCCAAGCTGATATTCCTTTAAGAAACAGAGCCAATTCAACCCTTGCTGTTGATACTGGCGTAACTCAGCATGTAAGTTGTCTGGGACAGTGACCTCTAACACACCGTTAAAATTTTCGAGCTTAGTCGCTAAACTGCGCACTCGTTCACCATTAAGCAGACGAATATCACTGTCGGCAAAATCATTTAATAGGTGGGCACGGTATTTAGGCAAAGACACGCTATTGCCTTTGTGGCTATCGAACAGTTCTAAAATAATGCTGATCAGCGGCTTAATCACGCTGGCTTTGACTTTTAACCAATCACCATTTGGGCTGGGTAACAGCAGTTCTGCATCATCGGCGGGCTCACCGTACTGCTTAAGCCAAGTGGCAATTAAGGGCAGCATAGGCACTATTTGACCATCAATGTCAGCATTCAGTGACAGAGAAAACCAACCCTCTTGCGTATCATCCAGCTCAATCGCCAGCGGAGTATCAATGACATTTAAGCTGAAATTGTCGGCAAAATGCACTTGGTAACCTAAAGCCTCTAGCGCCGGGATTTCCTGTTGAATAAAGTGCAACCAAGCATCAATCGTTTCAGGCAGTGAACCTAACCCCCAAATGCTGACATAGCTGCCACTGTTAGGGATAAAAGAAGGCGCCAGCTCCACCAGTTCCAATGCCATCAAACGATTAATCGCATCCATTTCCGCATCGAGTTGACGAGCGACTTGATAAGTTTTGCCTTGATGGGTGACTAAGGACAAGGGCTCGTCGGGATACTGACCGCCGAGCACCACATCTTGATAGATAAACTCCAGCAGCACTAATGGCTGCGCCATAGCAAACTCAGGTAACTCCTGCGAGGTTAAGGTCAACCTAACTTGAAGCGGCACTTGCAGCTCGACAAAATCAATCAAAGCCGGCGTAGGTACCGTTTTCGCCGAAAAATGCTTAATCAGTTTGTGGCTCACCAGTTCAATCTGCGAGCTAGGCACTGGCGGCATCTGACTGAGTAATAACAGCTTTTCAACACTGATCTCTGTGTCCAATGCGCCCACTTTAAAATAATCTAAATCGATATAAGTCGGTGGCTCACAGGGGATCAGCTCCCAATTGTCCTTATTGGGCAGCCTTAACTGCATTTGTTTATGCTCGGCATCCTTATCTAACCAAATGAATTCAGGCTTGCTCGCTTCACCTCGGGTGAGCGGTAAACGACTCTCCTCCCAAAAACACCGCCCAGTGACGAGCATTTTTTCCAGTGCCATGGCACCTAACTGAGCTTTAAGATACAGGCGAGAGGCACCATGGCGACGAGTTGACATGATGAGATTGATGATGAGCACGTCTTCAGCGCCAATCCAAGCGGGCATATAATATTGCACGTCAGACAAAGCGATTTTCGAGCCTTTGTTATAGCCACCATTCTTCGCCAACTTGCCTTTTCTTAGCTCAAGAAAGACACCGTTATCATCTTTAGATAACACGTACAGCACGCGATCGTCGTAGAGTAAATCGACATTTGAAACCGTGAGATCATCACTTTCGTCTAGCAGATGTAACCACTGAGCAATACGTTGATCTTCAACGGTTCTATCGCTAAGTAAACTGTAAAGTACGGCAGCAATATGTTTGCAATGCCCAGTGGCGGGACATGAACAGAAGCCATTCATGATCAACTTATGGTTCATGCTGACAAGGCGAATATCCTGCCGATAGGGCTGGGATTCCGTCCCCATGACACGACCTTCAATATGACGAAAATCGGCGTTCGCTTTGGCGCTCAACACCCGTCCCTTCATCACATAATCACGGGCGCGCATTAAGGTTGGCGGCGTGAATAATGACTCAATCGTGGTTCGAGTCAATTGGATAGGATCTTGGGGGGACAAGCGATTCATGTAAAAACCTTGAAACTAAAAATATCAACTCCGAGCAATAGCAAGCCATTGCCGCGCGACATTTATCAATAAGTTGTGTGGGATTGTATTGAAAGCCTTGGCCGAAAGCCAGAATGATAGCCTCTATCGATAAACCCACCCTGCCTGCAAGATAAGAGAACACACTTATTCGCAGACAGGGTATGGGCTTTATCGAGAGAAAAGCAATTGATAAATATCAATTATTATCAATGAGTGAGCGTTAACTGCTATAACCAAATGCTAAACTTGCGCTTTAGCGTCAGTGGCTTTGACCTCAGCCTTTTTTGTATCAGCACTTTTTTTATCAGCAATGTAGCGATCGACTAATGTTTCTAAGATATCCAAAGGAACTGCACCATTCTTCAGAACTACATCGTGGAAATCCCTGAGATCGAACTTATCACCTAAGGCCAACTTGGCTTTTTCGCGCAGTTCGAGAATTTTCATCATGCCGACTTTATAGGCCGTCGCTTGGCCTGGCATAACGATATAACGCTCAATCTCTGCCGTGACATCACGATCGGACATGCCAGTATTTTTCTTCATATAGTCAATCGCTTGCTCGCGAGTCCAACGGCTATGATGAATACCTGTATCTACCACTAGACGCACAGCGCGGAACAACTCTGCCTGCAGACGACCGATATTATCAAAGGGATCCTTTTGAAAACCGAGCTCCCAAGCCAAACGTTCGCTATATAAAGCCCAACCTTCAATGTACGCCGTAAAAGGCGCCATCTTACGAATAAGTGGCATACCTTCTAACTCCATCGCCACTGCAATTTGGAAATGATGCCCAGGGATCCCCTCGTGGTAGGCTAAAGTGCGCATACCGTATTTAGGCGTGGCCTTGATGTCATATAAATTGGCATAGAAACGCCCTGGACGACTGCCGTCAATCGCGGGCTGCTGATAATAGGCACCCGGTGCCGTTTTCTCTTTAAACTCAGGAATACGCACCACTTCCATGCCCGCTTCGGGTCGAATACGAAAGGCATCACCGAGTCCCGCATTCACTTCATCAAGAATCGCTTGATAATCGACGAGGATTTGCGCCCTACCCGCATCGCTATCCTCGTAGTAAAACTTAGGATCGGCGGCTAATGCTTCAATCGCGACCGAGAAACCTTGGCCCACATCGTAACCTTCAGCGGCTAATATAGTCATGATTTCATTTTGAATGCGATCTACCTCAGCGAGCCCTTTGGCATGGATTTCGTCCGCAGTGTAATTAGTGGTCGTAAAGAACTTCAGCAATTGCTCATAGGCAAGGTTACCATTTGGCAGCGCCCAATAACCATCATCCGTCCCAGCTTTGGCTTGTAGCTGGGTAAGGTAGTCGATAAATAATTGATACGCTGGATGCACGTAACCTTTAATGTCCGCTTCCACCGCTGCCAATAACCGTGCTTGCTCATCGGCACTGATATCCGTGTCAGCCAATTTAGTTTTGAAGGAACTGTAGAGAATATTGTCTTGAATCGGCGTCGCGACAAAATCATTCATCTCGGTGAGCACCCGCTCAATCACGAACTTAGGCGGAATAATCCCTTTAGCCTCACGAATTTTTAAACCTTCGAGAGTTTGCGCAAACTTAAGTTTCACCTTTTGTAAACGCGACAGATAGTTTTCTGCATCGCCCACAGAATGCACTTGGTGCTGCGCCTGCATAAAGCTTGGATACCCGTTTTGCACGCCAAATAACTGATTCAGCGGATAGTTATGGTAACGATACGGCTCAGAGACCAATGCGAAATCGGCAAGATATAGGGCAATATCCTTGGAGATACGTTGATTTTCATCTAAATCCGCATCGGAATAGCTCAATAGGGTTTCACGCAGATCTCGCACTTGCGCGAAAGTCTTATCCATCGCCTCTGGACTATCGTCATCCAACTCGGCGTTATGGCCTGTAATCCCTACCGATTCTAAGAAACCCAATGAGGTTAAGGTCTCAGGGCTTTCGAAAGCCATCTTGACCACACTGCGGTCTAGAAATGCGCGAAAGAAAAACGGCTTTTTCGCAAACCATTCATGGGCGGCCAGCGCCACTAATAACAGCACTAAGACTAAGCTGCCGAGTCCAATCCGTTTTAGTACTGTTTTCAACGTCATTCTCCATTCTTATTATATTCAATCTAAAGTTATCGCCCTGAATCCATAGCTCAAGCACGTTTTTATTGGATGACGAGAATACCATTAATCACAAATAAGCAACAATTCAATAACGTAACGAATCATGACAGAATCCTTACCTAAGCATACAAGCCGCATTTAAGCCTAATGGAACGGATTAAAAGGTTAATCGCAAGTCAGTCGTGGCAAACATAAAAAATATCTTCACACTAGACAACAATCAAAAATACAATATAAATGATTGAATATTAATAGTTATATCTAATTTCGCACTCAATAAGTCGCAAAAAAGCAGTTTCAATATGAGAGGTATTTAAAAATAAAACTATACAAACCCCTAGAGTATGTTAATCTGCACTCCGGCCTGTGATTCAGACCTATTTATAAGCAATATTATGTATTTGAAAACCTTCGCTACGCCTGTAATATTTTTTTTGCTGTCATGAAGCTTTCCACTCATAACTTATCATCAATGTAAATAATTCTATTTCTGGCTAACATACCGCATAATTGCGAATTATTTGTTTGAAAATTTTGGAGACATTCATGTCTAAAACTACTGGTGTAGTTAAATGGTTTAACGAAGATAAAGGTTTTGGTTTTATTTCTCCTGACAATGGTGGCGCTGACGCATTCGTTCATTTCCGCGCAATCGTTTCAGAAGGCTTTAAAACTCTTGCTGAAGGTCAAAAGGTTTCTTTTGACATCGAACAAGGCCAAAAAGGTCCTCAAGCTGCGAACGTAGTTATTCTGTAATTAGACTTTGTCTAATTTAAGTTAACAAGTTCCAGACAAAAATGCCGACACTATGTCGGCATTTTTATATCTGCATTTTCATCCATCTCAAAAGAGTGAACCTCAGGCCTTTAGCCATGTAAGAGCTTAGCCTCAGCTTTCTCAAGTCGTCGTGGTTTACCCACTATCAGTAAGATATCCCCTGCACGAAAAACCCAGTCCTGCTCAGGATGTTCCACTTCAGCGCCATTGCGACGAATCGCCCTTAGCTCTACTTTCAGTGTTTCCCACAGGATATCGGCAACGGTTTTACCAATCGCATCAGCCCCACGCGGTAATGCCACCGCATGCAATGACTCTAAAGTAAAATCAGTTTCTGTGCCGGAAAAGAAGCCGTGTAAAAATTGATAATGATTGCGCCGCTCAGATTCTAGCCGTTTTAGGATCCGTGCCAATGGCACACCACATTGGTGTAGTACCTGCGATACTAACATCAAGCTCCCCTCTAAAGACTCAGGGATCACTTGATTAGCTCCCGCCTTTTTAAGCAAGTCTAGATCGCTGTCGTCTTTGGTTCTAACTAAAATTTTAACCTCCGGTGCCAATAACTTACATAAAGGTAAGACTTCTTCTAAACTACGTGACTCACAAAAAGTGATAACGATCATCTTGGCCTGTTTAACGCCCATTTGTTTTAAAATTGCCCGTTTACACACATCACCGAAATAAATAGGTTCGCCCGCACGACGCGCTTCAGTGACGCGCGTTGGATCGAGATCCAATACCAGATAAGGTACAGCTTCAGTTTTTAAAAAACGGGCAATGGTTTGTCCTACTCGGCCGTAACCAAAAATCATCACCAGCTCATGATCATCCATCATCAATGGCACAGCTTCATCCACATGCTTTGCCTGACGGATCCCCAGCGCCCACTTAGCAATATCCACACTATGACGAACTAACCAAGGAGCTATTGCCATGGAAAGCACGGCGACCATGACTAATATGGTACTGATCTCATTATTTAAAAGTTGATAGTTGACCGCTAAAGCCAATACCACAAAACTGAACTCCCCCACTTGAGCTAAGCTCATAGCCGTACTCATCGCAATTCGAAAAGGCTCACCTACTAATCTTAAAATGCCATGAATGATCAGCGCCTTACCTAGCACAACAGCCACTAAGATCAGCAGTATCTGCCACCAGAAACGCATCACTAAGGTAAAGTCCAGCATCATGCCAATGGAGATGAAAAACAGCCCCATCAATAGATCACGAAACGGTCGTATATCCGCCTCAAGTTGACGGCGATACTGGCTTTCTCCCAGCAGCATACCCGCCATAAATGCCCCCAGCGCCATAGATAATCCTAGCCACTGAGTAAAAGCCCCTGTGACAAGCGCAACGACTAAGGTCGATAATACAAACAGCTCATTGGAGCGAGAACGCGCAACCTCATCAAATATCCGCGGCAACGCCCACTTACCAAACGCCATTAAGAGGAAAAAGGCCAATATGCCTTTGAGCAAGGCAAAGGCGATATCCGCGACCATCAAAGGTTCGCCGCCATTGGCCAGTAATGGCAATAGGATCAACAACGGCACAACCGCTAAATCTTGGAACAAAAGCACGCTGACGGAGAGTTCGCCGTGGCGGCGCCTCAGCCATCCCTGTTCATTGAGTAATTTGAGGACAATAGCAGTAGATGACAACGCGATGGCAGCACCGATAACCAAGGCTTCAACCCAATTCAGGCCGCACAATAGGGCCACGCCCATGGTCAACAGGGTCGTGATCACCATCTGCGCACTGCCTAAGCCAAATACAGTCCGGCGCATGGCCCACAGCCGCGGCACAGAGAACTCTAAGCCTAAGGTAAACATCAGCAGCACAACGCCAAGCTCGGCGACAGATTGCATTTGATGCTGGGTAAACCAATGAAAACCACTCGGGCCACTCACAACCCCTGTGAGTAAATAAGCCAGAATTGCGGGTAGGCCCAAACGACGCAGCACAGCAATGGCCACAATGGCAATCACGAGCATAAGTAATACTTGGATTAAAAAGCTATGTTCCATTGGGGCTATGACTCCTGTCAAAATGCTGACGTGTCAAAAAATCTAACGCTGAGTTTTAAGCTTAACTGAATGACTAACAAAGACAAATTTTATTAACAAATATTGCGGCACGGTATTTGCTTAGACTAGGTTAGAGATGTATCGCACTAACATTTGCTGGAGTGATGATTATGGACTTTGGCCTAGCGACCGAGCTGTATCCCGACGAATATCGCTATCAAACAGAACATTATAGTCCCAATGATAATCCATTGGACTTGATACAAGTGATCCAACAACTGCATGCCAGTTTAGATCCTAGGACAGTCTTTGCCTGCTATGGCAAAGTGCTGGGACAACACTTGCCGATCCAAGGCGTGCGCTTAACCTATAGCGAGCACAAATTCAGCTGGGGCAAACGTTATGGTATCAGCGTCAAACGACAGCTCATGTGTGCAGGAATGCCATTAACGATTCAGTACCAACTGGTGACGCCATTTACGCCATCACAAACCTCAAACTTACAGGATATTGAACCGCTGTTATTGCAACCTTTATTAAATGCGTTGCAATATCAAGAAATGTCGATGCAAGCTATGTTTGACTCGCTCACTGGCTTAGGCAATCGCCATTATTACAGTCAGAGTCTCAGTAATGCGACCGCCAGAGCCCATCGAAAACAAGGAGCAGTCGCTCTGATAGTGCTTGATCTTGATAACTTTAAACAACTTAATGATAAATTCGGCCATAAATGTGGTGACTATATTCTGAAGGAATTTGGTGACATCATTCGTGTAACCATACGCAATACAGATCAAGCCTTCAGGATTGGTGGTGATGAATTCGTCATTATTGTCCAAGGCAATATTCATGCGGCTGGCTTGTTATGTGAACGGATTGTCTCGGTAATCAATCAGCACAGTAGTTTCAATCAATTTGGGGTGAGCTGTAGTTTAGGGGCGGCAGAATCACACGATACCATTGAAGCCGAACAACTTTATGAACTTGCCGATAAGGCGCTTTATCAAGCCAAAGCCGCCGGACGTAACTGCTATAAACTCAGCCAAAATCAATTAGTTTAACACGCGCAGGGATGCCAAATGAAATGCGATAACTCACTCGCAGCGCGTACCCCATAAAGGTCTAAATCAAACTGACGCGCTGCGTTCCACTCTCCTCTCGCTTTCCTAGAACACACCAATATTCCAAGATTAACTCTCGACTAGAATTCCTTTACTTCCTCAACAAGCACCTGTAAACCAAGTCCATTCGACTCAACAATAAAGCCCTTTTCAACCCACAGTCCAATTGCCATCACCAGTTGCTCGCCATAAAACACAAACCCCACCTTTTCGCGTACCCAAGGAGGAATGGCAAACTCTTGCCACAGTTTCTTTAATTCTCGCCCCTTACCCCGAGAATGCGGGTGGCAGCGAAATTGTCCCGCAAGTTGATAACGCACACTAACGACTTCATTAGGCCAAGGTAAACGGACTCTGGGACCTTGTTTTGTCACTATCAACCTAATCTGCTCACCATTCGCTAAGCCCGCAGGCGACACGACTAATTCGGTACTATCTCCCTGTAATAAAGAAATAAAGTCATGCTGTGGCAACGTCCAACTCACAGGCTGAGTGTGACGTTTGTGAGTTTGATACTTGAATAAATAGACTTGATTAGCAAAGCGACGGATTTCACACTCGCCCACTCGAATATGCACTTTAGCATCGTCTTTCGCGTTAAGAAGCTGAGTGATGATTTGCTTAAGCTGCACCTTTGAGGGCAAGGCGAATCCTTGGGATTCAATAAAGCCACGTAAGAGTAACGCTTGCCAGTCGACTGACTGTTCGGCAAAACCATCGAGCTTGAATACACTTTGAGTATGGTAAGGCGCTTGGGTTAACCATAAAGGTAAACGTTCACTCACCTGTAAATCCAGCGTCGCCTGTTGTTCGGCGCAAAATGCCGCACTGCGACTCGCAGTTGTCGCAATACTCGGCCAACGCGCTTTTAAGCGGGGAATAATTTCTAAGCGTAAAAAATTTCGATCGTACTTATCGTCTTGATTACTTTCATCTTCGATATGCACTAAGCCTTGATGTTTCGCGTAGGCTTCAATTTGCTCACGGCTGATATCCAATAACGGCCGCAGTTGTTTGCCTTGTGCTAATGCTTGAACTTGTCCCATGGCCGCCAGCCCTTTCGGCCCCTGACCACGTTTCAGCGCCAGTAAAATAGTCTCAAGCTGATCGTCTTCATGGTGAGCTGTCAACAACACATCATTTTCGCTTAAATGCCGTTCAATCGCTTGATAACGGACTTTTCGTGCTTCGGCTTCAAGGCTCAATCTTGGCCCACGATTAACCGCGACTCGCTCAACCGTCACGGGCAGATCGTAATACAGGCCCCGCTCAAGGCAATGCTGTGCCCAAGCCTCAGCGTTATCGCTTAGGCCATGGTGTACATACACTAGCTGATAATTAAACTCCGGATGTTGCCGTGCAAACTGGCTTAAACCAAAGGCCAAGACTTCGGAATCAACCCCACCACTGTAAGCCAGCACTAACTTGCTGTCAGGCGCTAAGGATTGCGCAGCCAAAAAATCACAGATATGCGCGCTGAGATCGCCAGCAGTCAATGCTTCGTCAAACTTAGCCGACATAAGTTAACTTCATCTGTTTACACCTAAGACATTCGCCAACATTAGAATAAAATTCTCACCTTGTTTGGCCCGAGCAACGATTCGAGCGAGAGCATTAAATCATCGGTCGGATTCACTCGCCAAGCATCGGCTAACCTAAACTGACCTTTGGCTTGAGCTTGAGTGTAATTGATCACCACAGGCACAGCGCCGTTACGCCACGGGCTTAGGGCTTGCTCGAAAGTGTCTAACGCCGATGGCGTTAACTCGCTGCCATCCATATCAATTTCCAGCGCTTTGGCAAAGTGGCTGCGCGCCTCACTGATATCTATGATGTTACGCGCCGTCATACGGTTGCCGCCGGCAAAATCATCGTAACTCACCTCACCTTCACAAATGAGGATGCGGTCTTTCTCCAGCAGATGATTAAACTTTTCAAAGGCTTCGGTAAACAACATGATTTCAAGACGTGCGCTCTTATCATCGAGCGTCAACAGGCCCATTTTCGAGCCGCGTTTGGTCAGCATCACTCGCGTTGCCACCACTAAACCCGCAGCCTTAGCGGTTTTACCCCGTTCGGTGGGATGCACATCTTTCAAACGACCGGACGTGTAATGCTTAAGCTCTTTTAAATATTGATTGATCGGATGACCAGTCAAATACAAGCCTAAGGTTTCGCGCTCGCCTTCGAGCCAAATTTTATCTGGCCATGGGGTACATTCGACAAACTGCTGCTTACTGTCTTCGGGTTCACTGTTGAGCAAACCAAACATATCGTGTTGGCCAATCGCCTCGGCTTTGGCGTGTTGATCGGCGGCGCGAATCGCTTCAGGCAAGGTTGCCATCATAGACGCACGATGCGGCCCAAGCGTATCGAGTGCGCCCGCGCAGATCAGCTTTTCAATCACGCGCTTATTGAGCTTTTTCAAATCGATGCGGGCACAGAAATCGAATAAATCCACGAAGGGACCATCTTTACGCGCCTCTAAAATCGATTCAACTGGACCTTCACCCACGCCTTTAATGGCGCCAATGCCATAAACGATGCGCAAATCATCATCGACGGTAAATTTGAACAAGCCTTTGTTCACATCCGGAGGAATAAGCGGTAACCCCATACGCTCGCATTCATCGACCAAGGTCACAATTTTATCTGTGTTGTCCATATCGGCCGACATTACCGCCGCCATAAACTGCGCAGGATAATGGGTTTTCAGCCATAAGGTCTGATAGGACACGAGCGCATAGGCGGCGGAGTGGGATTTGTTAAAACCGTAGCCGGCGAACTTTTCCACTAAGTCGAAGATCTTCATCGACAAGTCGCCATCGACACCGTTATTGATGGCGCCCTCTTTAAAGATACTGCGCTGCTTGGCCATCTCTTCGGGCTTTTTCTTACCCATAGCACGGCGGAGCATGTCGGCGCCGCCAAGGGTGTAACCCGACAACACCTGCGCAATCTGCATCACTTGCTCTTGATACAGAATAATGCCGTAGGTCGGCGATAACAGTTCACGAAGCGATTCATGTTGATACTGAGAATCGGGATATGATACTTCCTCGCGCCCATGCTTACGCTCGATAAAGTTATCCACCATGCCCGATTGCAACGGCCCAGGGCGGAACAATGCCACCAGTGCGATCATGTCTTCGAAACAGTCGGGCTGCAGACGCTTAATCAAATCCTTCATACCGCGGGATTCGAGCTGGAATACCGCCGTGGTTTCATATTTTTGCAGCAGACGGAATGACGCCTGATCCGTTAACGGAATCGCTTCGATACGCACAGGTGGCCGACCGTTCTTGACTTCGACCTTGTTCACCATCTCCAGCGCCCAGTCGATAATGGTCAAAGTACGTAAACCCAAAAAGTCGAATTTAACTAAACCTGCGGTTTCGACGTCGTTTTTATCGAATTGCGTTACTGGGTTTTTACCTTCAGCGTCGCAATAGAGCGGCGCAAAATCGGTAATTTTAGTCGGTGCAATCACCACACCACCCGCGTGTTTGCCCGCGTTACGCGTCACACCTTCGAGCTTACGACACATGTCGATCAGATCTTTTACGTCTTCATCGCCATCGTAGGATTCTTGCAGGGCTGGCTCGACCTCAAACGCTTTCGCCAGCGTCATCCCAGGTTCTGGTGGAATAAGTTTAGAAATTCGGTCAACAAAACCATAGGGATGCCCGAGCACACGGCCAACGTCGCGGATAACCGCTTTTGCCGCCATAGTCCCGAAGGTGATGATTTGCGATACCGCTTCGCGGCCGTACAATTCGGCCACATGGTCGATCACTTCGTCGCGTCTATCCATGCAGAAGTCGACGTCAAAGTCGGGCATAGAAACCCGCTCGGGGTTGAGGAATCGCTCGAACAGTAAGTCAAATTCCAATGGGTCTAAGTCGGTAATCTTAAGCGCATAGGCCACGAGTGAACCCGCGCCCGAGCCCCGACCAGGCCCTACTGGGATACCGTTATCTTTACCCCATTGGATGAACTCCATCACGATCAAGAAGTAACCGGGGAAACCCATCTGGTTGATCACTTTAAGTTCAATGTCGAGGCGCTCATCGTATTCGCCGCGTTTCTCGGCGCGCACCTCAGGATCAGGGAACAAAAACTCGAGCCGCTCTTCAAGGCCCTTCTTCGAACAATCGACCAGAAAGTCTTCGATGGACATATCGCCCGTCGGGAAGTTGGGCAGGAAATATTCGTACAAACGGATCGTTACATTACAGCGTTTAGCGATTTCGACACTGTTCGCCAACGCCGCAGGAATGTCGGCGAATAGTTCACACATTTCCTCTTCGCTACGCAAATACTGCTGTTCACTGTATTTTTTAGGTCGGCGAGGATCGGCAAGGGTAAAGCCATCGTGAATTGCCACCCGAATTTCGTGGGCATCAAAATCTTCGGGTTTAAGAAACACCACCTGATTAGTGGCCACCACAGGGATGCCCTTCTCCTGCGCTAAGGCCACAGCCATATGCAGATAACGCTCTTCATCGGGGCGACCTGTGCGGATAAGTTCGAGGAAATAACGGTCAGTGAAATGAGTTTGATAAAACTCACATAAAGATTCAACCTGAGTGCTATTACCCTTGAGGAGCGCCTTACCCAGATCGCCCTCTTTAGCGCCTGATAACAGCAAAATGCCTTCGTTATAAGTGAGTAACCACTCTTGGTCGATCACCACACGCCCAGCCACTTGGCCACGCAAATAGGCTTGACTGATGATTTGGGTCAGATTCTGATAACCGACATTGTTCATCGCAATGATGGTTAAGGCGCATAATTCGCCTTCGAATCCTGGCACTTGCATCCAAAAATCGGCACCAATAATCGGCTTGATCCCCGCACCATGGCAACCACTGTAAAACTTCACCAAACCACAAAAGTTATTTTGGTCAGTCAAGGCGACCGCGGCCATTCCCTGCGCTTCCACCTGCGCCAAAATAGGCTTGACCTTGGCCACGCCATCGGTCATAGAGAAGTCACTGTGGACACGAAGATGCACAAAACGAGGATCGGACATAATTAGGATTATCTTTGAATAGCAGGTTAACAATAACTAGAAAGCAGACTAACAAAGTCACGCAGCCAGAGCCAGTGACTTTGCTGGATAACGGGAACTTATACCCAAACAACCTGAAACTCGTATCTTCAGGTAGCTTGGGAGCACAGCTTACAGTCCCAGTAATGCCTTGACGGGTTTAAAACTTTTACGATATTGGTCAAACACCCCATGTTCGGCGATGGCCTCAAAATGCGCCTTAGTCGGATAGCCCTTATGCTTAGCAAAACCGTATTGCGGATAAGCAGCATCGAGCACATCCATCTCACGATCCCGCGTCACTTTGGCGATAATCGATGCGGCACTAATACTGGCAATTAAACCATCACCTTTAATGATGCTGTGACTGGTAAGCGAGACGCCATTATGGGCAACAAATGCCGTACTGCGATTGCCATCGACTAACACCAACGCAGGCGCAATCTTAAGCCCTGCAACCGCGCGCTGCATTGCCAACATAGTGGCATGCAAGATATTAAGCGTATCGATTTCAGCAGGACTTGCGCGGCCCACGTGATAACACAGGGCTTTTTCACAAATCTCATCAAACAAAGCTTCGCGGCGCTTCTCACTGAGTTTCTTGGAATCATTCAGACCACTGATGGGCTTGTTTGGATCTAAAATCACAGCCGCAGTCACTACATCGCCGACTAATGGCCCACGGCCGACTTCATCCACACCAGCAATTAATCCCGTCGAAAAGGCCAGCAAATCGGCGTCGGTTAAACTTTTAAAAGTTGCCACTAGTTAGCCTCCAGCGATTTAGCATGACTTGGTTTAGGCTCAACCAGTGCCATTACCGCTTCTGCAGCTTTTAAGCTCGCATCACGGCGTAACACTTGGTGCAGGGCATCAAACTCAGCTTTGAGCGGCGTAAAATCTCGATTTAACTCGACTGTGACCGCCGCAGCTATTTTCTCTGGCGTGCAATCTTCTTGAATGAGCTCAGGGACGAGATCTTTTCCAGCCAGTAGATTCGGTAAAGAAAAACGCTCGACCTGCATCATGCGCTTAGCAATCCAATAGGTCATAGGGCTAACACGATAAGCCACCACCATTGGACGCTTAACCAACATGGCTTCTAACGTCGCGGTACCAGATGCTAATAAAATGCCATCGGCAGCCGCCATGACTTCGCGCGACTGGCCTTCGACCATATGAATTTCGAGATCCGGTGCAAAATCCTTCAGCGCTTGCTCAAATTGCTCACGGCGTTTTTGATTGACCAGTGGCGTCACAAAACGTATATCAGGGAAGTTCTGTTTAATCAGTAAAGCCGCCTTTACGAAAGGCTCGGCCAATTGCTTTAACTCGCCACCACGGGATCCCGGTAGAATCGCTAAATATTCTGCATCGGCATCGAGTTCGAGTAACTGACGCGCCGCCGCTTTATCGCTTCGCAACGGAATATCATCCGCTAAGGTATGACCCACAAAGGTGCAAGGTACTTGATGCTTATCATAAAAAGCTTTCTCAAATGGCAATAACGACAACACCATATGGGTCGCCTTCGCGATTTTGAATATACGTTTTGGGCGCCATGCCCACACGGATGGGCTCACATAATGGACGGTTTTAATACCGCACGCTTTAAGTTTAAGCTCGAGGCCTATATTAAAATCCGGTGCATCTATACCAATAAAACAATCGGGCTTAAGCGCGGTGATCTCTTTAATCAAGGATGACCGCACTTTTAATAAGCGAGGTAGACGGGATAACACTTCAACGATTCCCATCACTGCGAGTTCTTCCATCGCAAACAGGGATTTGAAGCCTAGGGCTTCCATGCGGGGTCCACCGATACCGACAAAGCGCGCATCGGGATGGGTCTTTTGCAGCGCAGCCATTAAACCTGCACCTAAAATATCGCCTGAGAGTTCTCCGGCAACCATGGCAAACACTAATGGAGTTTTATTGCTCATAAACCAATCACGTCTCATGAATTAATGGCATTGGATGAAGAGGTAAACCGCACCTAAAATGCATCGTTCCAAGCCTACACTTATGTTAAGTTAATGATTCAATTAATGACTAAGCTCATTTATGGTCGAATGCATTGATGAATAAACGCATTTTTAACGACTACGTCTACCACAAAAAAGGCTTAAACCAATAATACAAAAGGGCATAAAAATGCCCTTTTGTTGTCATGTGGTCATCAAGTTAGCGAATAATGCCGCGACTCGATGACTTTACAAACTCAAGCAGTAATTTGACTTGCTCATCGTTCTGCGCATCTTCAGCTAATGCTTCAATCGCTTCTTCTACCGTTAAGCTGCTACGGTATAAGGTCTTATAAGCACGACGCACCGCCAGTTGGCTTTCTTTAGAAAAACCGCGACGCTTCATACCCTCGCTATTTAAGCCGCGAGGCACTGTCGGTTGACCCGCTGCCATCACAAAAGGAGGCACATCCTGCAGTACTAAAGAACAACCAGCAGTAAATGCATGGGCACCAATATGCACAAACTGATGCACACCTGTCATACCGCCTAAAATCGCCCAGTCACCGACGTGCACGTGACCTGCAATAGATGCGTTATTCGCCATGATGACATTGTCGCCGACCACACAGTCATGGGCGATATGCACATAGTTCATAAACAGGTTATTCGACCCAATACGGGTTTCACTGTTATCTTGAACTGTACCGCGGTGAATGGTCACGTGTTCACGGATGACGTTATTGTCGCCAATGATCAGTCGTGTCGGCTCACCTGCGTACTTTTTGTCTTGGCATTCTTCACCAACGGAGGCGAATTGAAAAATACGATTCCCTTTGCCGATAATCGTTGGGCCTTTGACCACCACATGGGAACTCAACCAACAATCATCACCAATTTCGACGCCCGCACCGATATAGGTCCAAGGGCCAATAGTGACGTTATTGCCAATTTTTGCATCGGGATGCACAAACGCTAATGTATCTATCACTGACTAATCTCTCTGCGGGCACACATGATTTCAGCGGAACAAACCACTTCACCATCCACTTTGGCCTCACCGTAGAAAACGCCAATCCCGCGGCGCTCTTTAATCATTTTGACATCAAAATGAATTTGATCTCCTGGCTCAACCACACGTCTAAAACGGGCATTATCGATACCAGCAAAGTAATACAACACACCTGGTGGTGGTACATCACTACTCATCGTTTTAAAGGCTAACAGGCCAGTTGCCTGCGCCATCGCTTCTAAAATAAGCACACCTGGCATCACAGGTTGTATCGGGAAATGTCCCTGAAAAAATGGCTCATTTATTGAAACGTTTTTGATCGCCTGCAGACTAACACCAGGAGTGTAATCAAGCACACGATCGATCAATAGGAATGGATATCTATGGGGTAGATATTTAAGTATTTCTTTAATATCCATAGTGTTCATTTGATTAGACACGAACCGAGTTCCTCAAATTGCCTTGGGGCAATTAATCTGGTGTTTTTAAATTTTTTTCCAACGTTTTAACACGCTGGAACAGTTCATCTAACTGACGGAAACGAACTGTATTTTTACGCCAAAGTTTATTGTCCATTGCCACGGTGGCAGAAGAGTATAAACCGGGCTCACGCATATTAGTGGTGATATTGGTAGCACCAGATACATGCACACCATCGGCTATGCTTAAATGACCTGCGATGGCACAGCTACCACCAATAATACAATATTTACCAATAGTGACACTGCCAGCAACAGTAGTACTGCCTGCAATAGCAGTATTTTCGCCGATTATATCGTTATGGGCAATTTGCACTTGGTTATCAATAATCACACCGTCGTGGATCTCTGTATGGCCTAATGCCCCACGATCTACCGTTGAATTAGCACCAATCTCAACCCGATCGCCAATACGCACGCCACCTGTCTGCGGAATTTTAATCCACTGACCACGTTCGTTAGCATAACCAAAACCATCTGAGCCTAATACGGCACCCGAATGGATAATACAATCCTGTCCTAAATGCACATCGTGATAGACGGTGACATTAGCCCACAAACGTGTTTTTGAGCCAATAACCACATCTTGTCCCAGCACAACACCGGCACCAATCTGCACATTTTCACCTAAAATGACGTTCGCACCAATCACAGCATTCGCGCCAATAGCGACACCTTCCCCTAAATGGGCTGAAGGATCAATTTGAGCCGAAGGATGGATGCCCACCGCCGCTTTGGGTGTCGTGTCCAAATACTGAGCAACACGGGCAAAACCGACATATGGATCTTTTACAATTAACGCAGTACCTTGATAATCCTGCGCATCTTTAGCTGACAATAACACCGCACTCGCTTGAGTTGCCTCAAGCTGAGAGCGGTATTTACTGTTGGCTAAAAAAGAGATCTGACCCGCCTTGGCATTTTCTAAGGTCGCCACACTATTAATAATTAGCGTTTCGTCGCCTTGGATATCACCGTCTAATAACAGGCATAGCTCTTTTAAAGTCACACTATTCATCTATTACTTGCCTTTGCTTAAGGCTTCAACCACTTTGCCACTGATGTCAGCGTTAGGCTTAACATAAATGACAGCACCACGTTGTAATACCAAATCATATTGGTCTTTTTCAGCGATAGTGTTGATGGCTTTTTGCACTTTAACTAACAGTTTATTTTGCTCTTCACCTTGGCGACGACGTAGGTCTTCATCCAATGCTTTGCCTTTTAACTGATATTCAGATTTTAGCGATTCCATTTTACGAACCAGCTCTGTTTTTTGTGCATCGTTCATTAACGCACCGTCACGTTGCTGTTTCTCCATCAGAGAACGCATTTCTTCTTGCATTTTTTGGACATCAGCTACGCGATCACCAAACTCTTTCTTCAGAGATTGGGAGATCTGTTCACGTTGTGGGAGCTGTTCAAACACAGCGCCCATATCCACTACGGCAATTTTCTCAGCATGTGCCACTAACGGCGCGCCTAACAAAACTAACGTCATCAGCGCGCAATTTACCATCTTGTTCAAAATAAACTCCTTGTTACCTTGTTATTGTCAGCAAAACTTGCCGAGTGTATGCCTTTTAAAAAGTTTTGCCAATATTGAAAGAGAAGATCTCCGTTTGGTCACCTTCATATTCTTTAAGCGGCCACGCCAAGCTGAACACCATAGGTCCCATAGGTGATAACCATTGCACACTCAGGCCCCAAGAGGCGCGCAGGCGTGCTGGATCACTAAAGTCCTGTAACTTAGCAAACTCTTCCGCAGGCAAACTATTTCGATAAAAATCATAGTCAAACTCAGTATCCCAGACGTTACCCGCATCGACGAAGAAGCTAGTACGAACTGAGTTAGTGTAAGCCTCATCCAAGAATGGGGTTGGTACAATCAACTCCATACTTGCCGTTGCAAGAGCATTACCACCGATAGAGCGGCCAGAACTGACTTGAATGCTATCTGGATCCGGTTGAGGGAAGTTACAACCATCACCCGATGAGTCGAAGCAAGGTTCGCTACCACTATACATATAGAAGGAGCGAGGACCGACCGAGTTTGACTTAAAGCCACGTAGCGAGCTACTACCACCTGAGTAATAGTTTTCCCAGAAAGGCAAAATTTGGTCATTATCATTAAATTGACCATAACCGTTACCATAACCTAATCGACCACGGGCCAAGAGCACAACGCTCTGACTGCGGTTAACAGGGAAATAGTAGTTAGTATCAAAGTCTGTCTTAAAATACTGTAAGTCAGACCCTGGCGAAGTCATTTTGCCGTTCAGACGCTGAGAAGAGCCATCTGTTGGGAAAGTGCCACGGTTCAAGGTACTACGATACCAGCCCAGGCTGAGTTCGAAGTTATCAAAACTTAAGTCGGCATTCGGATCATCATCACGATAGATGTTATAGAAACGACGTGCCTGCTCATAGGCAGAAATTTCAGAAATCGTGTTGTGACGATAGCCAATACCACCATTGATACGGTTGTATTCGTTAATCGGGAAACCCGAGTTAAGCGCCACACCATACGAACTGTTTTTATAGCGTTCTAAGTTAGCTTCATTGGCGTCAAACTCACTCCAATAAACGCTCCCGCCTAAACTTACACCGTCTTTTGTCCAGTACGGATCGGTATAGGATAAGTTAACGTTTTTAGAGTACTTGTTGGTGCTCAAGCTAATACCCGCTTGATTACCTGTCCCTAAGAAGTTGTTTTGCTGTACGCCAAACTGCAAGCTCAGACCTGATTCAGTACCATAACCGACACCCGCGTTGAATGAGCCCGACGGCTGCTCTTTCACTTTAACCGCAACATCGACTAAATCATCGGTACCTGGCACTTGAATGGTTTCAGTGTCAACGGTTTCGAAGAAGCCTAAACGGTTAAGACGCGCTTTAGATTGCTCAACTTGCGCAGAGTTTAACCAAGCCCCTTCCATCTGACGCAGCTCACGGCGCATCACTTCATCTTTAGTCACTGTGTTACCAGTGAAGTTAATCGCCCGTACGTAAACACGTTTACCCGGTTTAACATTGATGTTTAAGGTGACTTCTTTAGTCTTATCATCAATTTCAGGGTAGGTTTTCACTTCAGGGTAAGCATAACCGAAGCGGCCTAAATACTTGCTGTACATTTCTTCGGTGAAAGTCACATCACCGCCGTTGTACATATCACCCGCTTTGATTGGCAGAATTGATTTCATCAACTCTTCACGGCCCATCAAATCACCCGTCAGGTTTACTTCTTTAACTTTATACTTCTCACCTTCATCTACGTTGATGGTGATATATAAACCTTTACGGTCAGGCGTCATGGCCACTTGAGTCGAGGTGACTTCGAAGCGGATATAACCTTTATTGTGATAATAGGTTTTGATGGTCTCGAGATCGGCCTGCAGTTTTTGCTTCTGATAACGACGCTCACCAAACAGATCCCACCAAGCCACATAATCTTTAAGTTCCAACATGCCGATCAGTTCAGCATCGGTGAACTCTTTGTTACCGACCACGTTAATTTGGCGGATTTCGGCCGCTAAACCTTCGGTAAACTTAAATTTCAGCTCAACCCGATTACGGGGTAAGTTAATCACTTGGGCTTCCACTTTCGCGCCGTATTTACCCACGCCGTAGTAGAAATCCTGCAGACCCTTTTCAATACCGGTCAACATAGTACGATCGAGCGACTCACCGACTTTAACGCCAGAACCGTCCAGACTTTCCTGTAACTGTTCGTCTTTAATGTCTTTGTTGCCATCGAATGTCACGGCACTAATAGTTGGACGTTCAGTGACTTTCACCACTAATACACCGCCATCTCGGCTCACGGAGACATTTTCAAAGTTAGTCGATGCATACAAGCTTTTAATCGCTTGCTGGATTCTTAACTGGTCAACAGTGTCACCTACTTTTACTGGTAAGCTTAACAAGGCAGCACCGAGTGCTACTCGTTGCAAACCTTCAACTTGGATGTCGGTCACTTCAAACGGTTGGAAAGTATCTGCCAACACAGTCCCTGAAAACGACGCACCGACGAATAACATCGAGGCAAAAAGTTTATTCAATCTCATAGAGCACTTCTAATTATTAGTCTGTCCTTGCTCAGAGTCGGGCAAAATCATTGAAAAGCGCAACGCTCATCAACATCAGCAGTATTGCTGCCCCAAATCTGAATCCTATTTCCTGCACCTTTTCAGGTACAGGTTTACCAGTTATTACTTCAATAAAGTAATACAGCAGGTGTCCCCCATCGAGCACAGGTAAAGGCAGCAAGTTAATGATGCCTAAATTGACGCTGATGAGCGCGAGGAACCCGAGAAAATAGACCAAGCCATAGTTTGCACTACTGCCCGCACCCTGTGCGATCGAAATGGGTCCACTCAGGTTTTTCACCGACACATCGCCGGTAAATAATTTGCCAATCATCTTAAAGCTCACAGCAACAAGTTGCCATGTTTTATCCGCTGCTATACCGAAAGAATCGATTGGTCCATATTCAAGTTGTAAACGCATATTGTCTGGCCATTGTGCTTGGGTTGGGCTCACCCCGATCATACCTATCTCTTGGCCATCGGCATTTTTACTGCTTAAGGGTGTCACTGCCACATTAAACTGTTCGCCATTGCGACGCACAGTTAAACTCACAGGCACATTGGCAGAATGTTGAATAATGTCAACAAAAGCCTGCCAATCGGTATAATTTTTACCATTTATTGCGACTAAGGTGTCACCGACTTTTAGCTCACTATTCGCAGCGGCACTGTCAGGACTAATCGCAGCAATGGTGGGGACGATTTCGGGACGATAAATCCCTAACCCTAATGCCGTAATCGGGGATTCTTTTTCAGGATCAAAACGCCAATTACGCGTATCTAAGGTGTAAGACCGCGCACTAGAGTCTAAACCTTGCAAACCATTCAATGGCGTTAGCGATACACTCAGACTTTCATCACCTATGTGGCCGACTAAAGCTAAATTCACTTCTTCCCAGTTACGCACAGCCTGACCGGAAATGGTCGTTATTTGCATTGGCTCTGTGATTTGAATTTGCGCAGCAGCAGTCCCGGGTGTCGTCGAGGTGATCACAGGCTTAAGTGATGGCACACCAATCAGATACATAAAATACAGGGCAACGATGGCAAAAATAAAGTTAGCAATTGGACCTGCGGCAACAATCGCAATACGTTGCCATACGGTTTTACGATTGAACGCTTGATCTTTTAATTCATCGGGAACGTCTTCAACACGCTCATCGAGCATTTTGACATAGCCGCCAAGGGGGATCATGGCTAACACATATTCAGTGCCGTCTTTACCAACACGGCGCCAAATAGCCTTACCAAAACCAATGGAGAAACGTTCGACTTTCACGCCACAACGTCGCGCGATATAGAAATGGCCGTATTCGTGGGCAGTAATTAACAGACCCAGTGCAACGATGAAAGAACCTAAGTTCCATAAAAAATCTAACATCCCACTCCTTACGTTATAAATTTAATCACTCAGCTATTGCTAAGCGATGCTTGCTAATGTCTCACGCGCATAGACGCGGGTTTGCGCATCTAAGGCTAAAATATCTTCTATGCTGCCCATAGGACGTTTAGGCACAGTGACTAAACAAGCTTCATTCACTTTTGCAATTTGCGTAAAACCAATTTTCCCCTGCAAAAATGCTTCAACAGCGACCTCATTGGCAGCATTTAATACGGTTGTTGCCTCTTGGCCTTGGGCACACGCCTCCATAGCCAAAGCCAAACAGGGGAAACGTTCAAAATCAGGTTCATAAAAGCTTAACTGTCCGACTTTGAAAAAATCTAAAGGTTCAACGCCCGAATGAATTCTTTGCGGATAAGCCATGCAATGGGCAATCGGTGTGCGCATATCAGGGTTACCCATTTGGGCGATAACCGAACCATCACGGTACTGCACCATAGAGTGGATCACGCTTTGCGGATGAATAACCACTTTAAGTTGCTCAGCCTGAGTATTAAACAACCACCGCGCCTCAATGAACTCTAAACCCTTATTCATCATAGTGGCGGAGTCAACAGAGATTTTAGGTCCCATGGACCAATTAGGGTGTTTACAGGCTTGGGCAGGCGTCATGGCCGCAAGTGTCGCAAGTTCCGACCGCAGGAAAGGTCCGCCTGAACCGGTTAACAAAATATGGGATATACCCGATGCAGCTAAATCGCAACGGCCGAGGTTAGCCTGCACTTCTAGGGGTAAACATTGAAAGATAGCATTATGCTCACTGTCCACGGGCAAGAGCACAGCACCAGAGCGCTTAGTCGCCTCAATAAACAACTCACCCGACATGACTAAAGCTTCTTTATTGGCCAGTAATACTCGCTTTCCCGCCTTCACGGCTTCAAGGGTTGGTACTAGCCCTGCCGCCCCGACAATCGCAGCCATTACAGTATCCACTTCGGCAGCCGTCACTAAACCGAGTAAATCGTTCATGCCAGTAGTGACTTGGATATTGAGCGCAGCGGGTAAAACGGCGCGTAATTGTTTCGCAGCCTCTTCATCCACCATATGCGCGACTTTCGGTTTATGGGCTACACACAAAGCCAGCATCTTATCAACGCTCGCATTGGCCACCAATCCATAGATGCTATAAGCCAATGGATTAGCCGAAATCACGCTTAAGGTACTAGCACCAATTGAACCGGTAGCACCCAAAATCACCATATTTTGCATAGCGTTACATCCAGAATGCAATGTAGATCAGGGTAAACACCGGCAAGGCTGCAGTCAGGCTGTCGATGCGGTCGAGCACGCCGCCGTGACCGGGCAAAATAGTGCCAGAATCTTTAATACAGGCCGCACGCTTAAACATACTCTCAGATAAATCGCCCAGCGCCGACACTAAAGCAACAAATAAGGTCACTGCCACAACTAAACCCAGTTCTTGCTCTGGTGAATAATACATAACACCGGCAACCACGAGCATAGTCGTCACTAAACCACCAAGTAGGCCTTCCAAGGTTTTAGCAGGGCTCACTGCAGGCATCAGTTTCGTTTTACCTATCGCTTTACCGACGAAGTAAGCCCCAGAATCAGCGGCCCACACAATCAACATCACTAACAGTACTAATACTGGGCCGTAATAGGGTGAAGTTTGTGAGCTAATGGATTTGAGTGCGATAAGAGCAACAAAGCAAGGCACTAAGGTTAACTGTCCAAACATGGACTTAAACATAGGATTCTTTTGCCAGAACTTAGCGCTTTTAGGATAAGTTACCACTAATAATAGTGATGCTAACCACCAGAGTGCACCAATATAGAGAATGGCCAAATAGATAGGATGTAACTGATGGCTTAACCAAACTGCATCGATTGGCACAATAAGATTAATTGCCACCAATAAGATACCAACTGTGAAGGTAAAGCTCCACTGAGTGACATCACACTGATTATCGATAATTCTTCCCCATTCCTTTGCTGCAATAAGGAAGACGGCAACTAAGGCCCAGGCGAAGTAGCTGGCAGGGAGCAAAAATATCGCCCCTAAAACTAATGGAACTAACCAAGTTGCTGTTATTATTCGTTGTTTTAGCAAAAAAAATCCCTCATGAGGTTTTACAATGCACGCATCTCATCAATCTGACTTCCAGTCAGACCAAAACGGCGCTGGCGACTTGCAAAAATGGCTATCGCTTCATGAAAAGCCTGTTCATCGAAATCAGGCCAAAGGGTGTCGGTAAACACCAATTCTGCATAGGCCGCCTGCCACAGCACAAAATTGCTGATGCGACAGTCCCCGCCCGTGCGGATCATTAAATCAACTTCACTCTGATTTTGCATGCACAAATGTGCACTTAAGGCTTCTTCGGTGAACTGACTGCTGGTCATTTCGCCAGTTTCGACCTTTTCCGCTAATTTTTGTGCTGCTTGAAGTATGTCCCAACGGCCACCATAGTTAGCCGCAACATTCAGAACCAAGCCAGTATTGCGAGATGTCTTCTCTTGGGCAGCAGCAATTTGCTTCTGTAATCGCGCCGAAAAGCGGCTGATATCGCCAATAATGTTGAGCTTAACCTGATTCTTATCCAGCAATTTAATTTCGCGCTGTAATACGGTAAAAAACAACTCCATCAGCAAGCTGACTTCTTTATCGGGTCTACGCCAATTCTCGCTAGAAAATGCGAATAAGGTTAGCGATTCAATGCCTAATTGGCTTGCCGTGCTTACGGCTCTTCTAACGGCCTTAACACCAGCCTTATGTCCCATCACTCGTGGTTTACCTTGGGTTTGTGCCCAACGCCCATTGCCATCCATGATAATAGCAACATGCTTAGGTAACGACTGTTTCACGAGTTCGGGTAATTGTCCCGGCAAGGTCGTTTGAGTGTATAAATCACTCTCACTCGTCCTAGGGTGCGGATCAAGTTCCACTGTGGATGACATCTAATACAGCCCTTTAAAATAGACAAACGCCGTGTAGTATACCCCTACACGGCGCATCAACTCTAGCTTATCGAACTGAGATTAGACTTCCATCAACTCAATTTCTTTGGCCGCTAAAATCTCATCGACCTTTTTAATGTGAGCATCGGTGAACTTTTGCACTTCTTCTTCACTGCGACGCACATCATCTTCAGTACAAGCTTTAGCTTTTTCAAGCTTTTTCACTTCAGAAATCGCATCACGACGCACGTTACGGATAGCAATACGACCGTTTTCAGCTTCGTTACGCACCACTTTGATGAAGTCTTTACGACGTTCTTCAGTCAACGCGGGTAATGGAATACGTAATGTCGCGCCAGCTGACATAGGGTTCAGACCTAAATCAGAGCTCATAATAGCCTTCTCAACGGCTTGGATAGCACTACGGTCAAACACAGTCACAGACAGAGTGCGTGAATCTTCAACACCCACGTTAGCCACTTGGTTTAGTGGCGTCATAGTGCCGTAGTAAGAGACTTGAATGGAATCCAGCAGGCTTGGGTGGGCACGACCGGTACGCACTTTTGCCATTTGGTTTTTAGTCGCGTCAACGCATTTACCCATACGCTCTTGCGCATCTTTCTTAATGTTCTCAATCACGTTAAATGTCCTTCTTGGTCATTAAATAACTTTTTTCGCTCTGATCAGCGTGCCTTCTTCTTCACCCATGATAACGCGGCGTAGAGCGCCAGGCTTATTCATGTTGAAGACTAAAATAGGCATGTCGTGATCACGCGCCATAGTAAAGGCGGCTAAGTCCATTACTTTTAATTCTTTTTCCAGAATTTCCGCATAAGTCACTTCATCATACTTAACGGCGTCTGGGTTCTTCATTGGATCTTCGGAGTATACACCGTCGACTTTAGTGCCTTTCAATACGACTTCAGCTTCGATTTCAATGCCGCGTAAACAGGCCGCAGAATCGGTCGTGCAGAAAGGATTACCTGTACCGGCAGCAAAAATAACCACTCGGCCAGATTTTAGCAAGCTGATCGCTTCAGCCCAATTGTAATCATCACACACACCCTTTAACGGGATAGCTGACATCAGACGAGCATTAACATAGGCACGGTGCAGGGCGTCTCGCATTGCCAAGCCGTTCATAACCGTTGCCAGCATACCCATGTGATCGCCCACCACACGGTTCATGCCTGCTTTTGCTAGGCCTTCACCGCGAAACAGATTACCACCACCAATAACCACACCCACCTGAATACCCAGCTCAACCAGCTCTTTCACTTCCTGAGCCATGCGATCTAATACTTTAGGGTCGATGCCGAAGCCTTCGTCACCCATCAGTGCTTCGCCACTTAATTTAAGAAGAATGCGTCTAAATGCGGGTTTTGGATTGGTGCTCATAATTTTTATCCTGGTCATAACAAGACCGCAGCTATTGCCGCGGTCTTGGGGGTATTTAGCGTTGGCGATTAAGCCTTTTTAGAAGCAGCGATTTGAGCAGCAACTTCAGCCGCGAAATCTTCTTCTTTCTTCTCAATACCTTCACCCACTTCTAAACGAATGAAGTTAGTGACTTTAGCGCCTTTCTCTTTCAGAATTTCGCCAACAGTTTTCTTTGGTTCCATGATGTAAGCTTGACCAGTCAAAGAAATCTCACCGGTGAACTTCTTCATACGACCAAGAACCATCTTCTCAGCGATCTCTGCCGATTTGCCTTCGTTCATTGACATTTCGATTTGCAGAGCTTGTTCTCTTGCAACGATTTCTGCAGGAACATCTTCTGGGTTCACGTATTCAGGCTTAGAAGCAGCAACGTGCATTGCGATGTGCTTTAAGGTTTCTTCGTCAGCTTCACCGGCAACAACAACGCCAATGCGCTCACCGTGACGGTATGAAGATAGGTTTGCACCATCGATGTACTCAACACGACGAATGTTGATGTTTTCACCGATTTTAGTTACCAATGCAACGCGTGCATCTTCAAACTGTGCTTTTAAATCTTCAAGAGTCACTTTAGATGCAGCAGCGGCATCTAATACTGCGTTCGCGAATGCTAAGAAGTTTGAATCTTTAGCAACGAAGTCAGTTTGACAGTTAACTTCTAATAGCGCAGCGAAACCTTCGCCATTCTTGATCAGAATTGTACCGTCAGCAGCGATGTTACCCGCTTTTTTAGCCGCTTTAGCAGCGCCAGACTTACGCATGTTGTCAATTGCTAACTCCATGTCGCCGTTAGCTTCTGTCAGAGCGTTTTTACAATCCATCATGCCTGCGCCAGTACGGTCGCGCAGTTCTTTAACTTGGGCAGCAGTAATTGCCATTGTTAAATCCTCTATAAAAAATCGACTAATTTGCAGATATAAAACAGGGGCCGAATGGCCCCTGTTAACCAATCAAAAATCTTGGTTAATAAGGGTGATGATAATCATCCCGCCTTATTATTATTCGGCTTCTACGAAACCGTCTTGCTCAGCTTGAACAGCCAAATCTTGACCACGGCCAGCTTTTGCAGCAGCAGCAACAGAAGAAGTGTACAGGCGGATAGCACGCATAGCGTCGTCGTTACCAGGAACGATGTAGTTAACACCATCTGGCGCAGAGTTAGTATCAACAACTGCAACAACAGGGATACCCAGGTTGTTAGCTTCTTTAATAGCGATATGCTCATGGTCAGCACCAATGACGAATAATACGTCTGGCAGGCCGCCCATGTTTTTAATACCACCTAAAGATTTTTCCAGCTTTTCAAGCTCACGAGTACGCATCAGCGCTTCTTTCTTGGTCAGCTTGTCGAAAGTACCGTCTACTGATTGGCTTTCCAGTTCTTTCAGACGTTTGATTGACTGACGAACGGTTTTCCAGTTAGTCAGCATACCGCCTAACCAGCGGTGATCAACATAGTACTGGTCACAAGACAGAGCAGCTTCTTTGATCGCTTCGCCAGCAGCACGTTTAGTACCAACGAATAATACTTTACCTTTCTTTGAAGCTACGTTGCTGATGAAAGCTAGCGCTTCATTGAACATTGGCACAGTATGCTCAAGGTTGATGATGTGAACACCGTTGCGAGCACCGAAAATGAATGGCTTCATTTTTGGGTTCCAGTAACGGGTTTGGTGACCGAAGTGGACACCGGCCTGAAGCATATCGCGCATTGAAACTGTAGTCATTTCTATTACCTTAAAATTTAGGGGGTTAGACCTCCACGTATCCCATGTCTTCGACCCCTGATATAACAACTGAGGGCACCCCGAAGAATGTGTCGACACGTGTGTGATTTAGTATTTAGACAAATAGCCATGTATAATGGCCGCCATCTTTAGTCTTGCAAGTATCAAAGCAGCGCAAAAGCTGGCTTGGACAATTCATCAAGACTTAAACATAACGGCGCGCTTTATACCATAAATAGCCCTAAAGCACAAATTTTTGCATTAGGTTGCGTGGCCAACAGACATTAAAGACACAAGAGAAAACGCAATGAGTATAGTCATCAAGACCGCTGAAGAAATTGAAAAAATGCGTGCTGCGGGCAAACTAGCCGCACAGGTATTAGAAATGATCGCGCCGCATGTTAAACCGGGCGTGACTACCAATGAGCTCAATGACCTCTGCGCCAAATATACCGAAGAGCAAGGTGCGATTTCGGCGCCGCTTAACTACCATGGTTTTCCCAAATCCATTTGTACTTCTGTAAACCATGTGATTTGCCACGGCATTCCAAACGACAACCCACCATTGAAAGAAGGCGATATCCTCAATATCGACATCACAGTGATTAAAGACGGTTATCACGGCGATACCTCGATGATGTTTTTAATCGGTGAAGTGAGCGCAAAGGACAAACGTCTGTGCCGCATCGCACAAGAAAGCCTGTATTTAGCTATTCGTAAGGTTCGTCCAGGTTTAAAACTGGGTGAAATTGGCAATACTATCGAAAAATTCATCAAAGCAAGTAAAACAGGCCTTGAGAAATATTCCATCGTGCAAGATTATTGTGGCCACGGTATTGGCTCGGGTTTCCATGAAGAACCTCAGGTTATGCATTACCGTAACGGCGATAACACAGTATTACGCCCAGGCATGTGTTTCACCATTGAACCTATGATCAATGCCGGTCGCCACACGACCATACTCGATCGCGATGATAAGTGGACGGTAACGACCTCCGATGGTAAAAATTCAGCCCAGTGGGAACATACCTTACTGGTGACTGAAAAAGGGGTTGAAGTACTTACCCTGCGTGAGGATGAGGATTTCCCACGTATTATCAATCACGAGCGATAGGCCACACTAACAAACATAAAAACAAGGGACTCGATGAATATAGCTCTGCTCGCTAAACAATCATTAATCGAACAGAATCAGATTCTTTTGGCCAGTTTTAAGGCTAAAACCCCGATTGAAGAGCTCGTCACGCAGCGCTGTCAATTTGTCGATGCCCTTGTCAAGCAAGCTTGGGAACAGCACGGTCTAAGGGAATATGATATTGCCCTGATTGCCGTGGGCGGCTATGGCCGTGGGGAGCTGCATCCCCACTCGGATGTCGATTTACTGTTCCTGTTTAATGATATCTTGTCACCCGCCGCCGAAGCGGCACTCAGTCAGTTTATTGCCTTTCTGTGGGATGCCAATCTGGAAATCGGCCACAGTGTCCGTACGTTAAACGACACGATTATCCTCGGCCGTGAAGACATCACCATAGCCACCAATCTGTTAGAGGCACGATTGCTCGAAGGGCCCGAATTTTTATTCGATCAACTTTATGATGCGATTCGTCAGAGTGACTTTTGGACTTCAAGCGATTTTTTTATCGCAAAACGGGATGAGCAAAATGCCCGCCATGCCAGAGCCAGCGCCTTCGATTTAGAACCCAATATCAAAAGTTGTCCCGGTGGCCTTAGGGATATTCAAACCATTGCTTGGGTAGCCATGCGTCACTTTGGCGCCGCTCGCCTCGAAGAATTAGTCCAATACGACTTTTTAGAGCCAGGTGAATTAGAAGAGCTGCTCGAATGTCAGCACTTTTTATGGAAGCTACGCTTTGCCCTGCACATGGTGGTCGGTCGCGATGAAAATCGCTTACTCTTTGATGTGCAGCGCCAAGTTGCCGAACTTATGGGTTATGAAGACGCCACCCAGCTTGCCGTTGAGCAAATGATGAAACGTTACTATCGCACGGTACGCCGAGTGATGGAGCTAAACGAAATGTTGCTGCAGCTGTTTAAACGGGCAACACTGGGGCACACAAAAGCTTTAGAAATTCAATCGATAGATAAACACTACCAGCGCCGCGGCACTTTTATTGAAGCGCTAAGCGATGATCTTTTCGATAGCGGCGAAGAAATTGTCCGGCTGTTTTTGTTAGTCGCTAAAAACTCCAACATCAAAGGTATTTACGCACCAACACTGCGTTCGCTGCGCCGAGCAAGACGCGCCCAGCCGCAAGCCTTGCAAGAAAACCCGCTTTGTCGCCAAGCCTTTATGGAAATTCTGCGACACCCTCGCGGCATTGTTGCTTTGTCTTTAATGCATAAACACGGCGTGTTATCGGCCTATTTACCCGCATGGCGAAATATTGAAGGCCAGATGCAGTTCGACCTGTTCCACGCCTATACGGTCGATGAACACACCCACAGATTACTGCTCAATATCGAGCGTTTTTCCCAAGCCGAACAAAAGGAAGAATTTCCCTTAGGCTCGATTCTCATCAACAGACTGCCTAAAAAAGGTTTACTCGTATTAGGCGCTATCTTCCATGATATCGCCAAAGGCCGCGGTGGCGATCACAGTAAACTTGGCAGCAGCGATGCCCTCGCCTTTTGTAAGCTGCACGGGTTAAACGATCACGATGGCCGTCTAGTCGCTTGGCTGGTTGAAAATCATCTGGTGATGTCTGTCACCGCCCAGCGCCGTGATATTTCCGATCCCGATGTGGTGGCCGACTTTGCCAATAAAGTCCGCGATGCCGTGCATTTAAGTTATCTGTATTGCTTAACGGTCGCTGATATCTGCGCCACCAACGAAAAAACCTGGAACAACTGGAAAGGCTCACTGCTGCGCGATTTGTACTTTTCGACCCAAAGAGTGCTCGCCCGCGGTAAAGAAAAACCCGTCGATATTCGTGCCAGAGTGCGTGAATACCAAGCCAAGGCGAAAAAAGAACTGCTGCGCCGCGGATTGAAAGAGAAAGATCTCGATGCCCTGTGGCAACGTTTTAAGGCAGATTACTTTTTACGCCACCAGCCAAATCAAGTCGCGTGGCACGCCGAAGCGATTTTAAAGCACAAACAACAGGATGAGCCTTTAGTCTTAGTGTCCAAACACACCACCCGTGGTGGTACTGAGCTATTTGTCTATTGCCAAGACAGACCTAAATTGTTCGCAACTGTGATGGCGGTACTCGACAATAAAAATATCAACGTCCATGATGCCAACATCATGACGTCAAAAGACAATTATGCCCTCGATACCTTTGTGATCTTAGAGCAGGATGGTGAGCCCGTTAGCCAGCTTTCACGTATCCAAAGTATCCGTAAAGCGCTTGAGAAAGCCCTGTCGAGCGACAGTCCAAAACTGCCGCGCTTTAGAAAACTATCGCGCAAGATGAAACCTTTTAATGTGCCGACACAAGTGAGTTTCCTCGAAAGCAGTCGTCATGGTACAAGTATGATGGAGCTTATCGCCTTAGATTCGCCAGGATTACTGGCAAAAGTTGGGGATATCTTTTACCGTTGCAACACAACATTACTTGCGGCCAAAATCACCACCATTGGTGAGCGAGCCGAAGACTTTTTTATGCTGCAGACCAATGACGGCTTGCAACTTAACGAAACCCAAGAGAATACCCTCAGGGACGCTTTAATCAGTGCCCTGAGTGCAAAGAATATCGAATCAGTTAATTAACGAGACCAGTGGGAGAAGTAAATGGAGGCTTTACGCCAACGTATTGAGGCGGCTTTTGAAGCACGCGCCGACATCACACCAAGCACAGTTGACGCAGGTGTGCGCAGCGATGTGCAAAATGTCATCAATATGCTCGACAAAGGTGAAGTCCGTGTCGCCGAGAAAATCGACGGACAATGGCATGTGCACCAATGGCTGAAAAAGGCGGTATTACTGTCCTTCCGTATTTTCGATAACGTGGTTATCGATGGCGCCGAAACCAAATACTTCGACAAAGTGCCGTTAAAATTTGCCGAATATGATGAAGCCCGCTTTAAAGCGGAAGCCATTCGTGTAGTGCCTTCGGCGACAGTACGTAAAGGCTCATTCATAGGTAAAAATACCGTGTTGATGCCATCCTATGTGAACTTAGGTGCCTATGTTGATGAAGGCACTATGGTTGACACTTGGGCGACAGTTGGCTCATGTGCACAAATCGGTAAAAATGTGCATTTATCTGGCGGCGTAGGTATTGGTGGCGTACTTGAGCCATTGCAAGCGGGCCCAACCATCATCGAAGATAACTGCTTTATCGGTGCACGTTCTGAGATTGTTGAAGGCGTTGTGGTTGAAGAAGGCTCAGTGATTTCTATGGGCGTGTATATCGGCCAAAGCACTCGAATTTACGATCGCGAAACTGGCGAAGTGCATTACGGTCGTGTACCAGCAGGCTCTGTGGTTGTTTCTGGCAACCTGCCATCAGCCTGTGGCAAGTACAGCCTCTATGCCGCTATTATCGTTAAGAAAGTCGATGCAAAAACCCGCAGTAAAGTGGGTATCAACGAATTACTGCGTATTGTTGATTAATAGTCACTGCATTTGTTCGATAACATGAGTTCCATAAAAAGATGCCTAAGGGCATCTTTTTTATTATCAGAACTATTTAACCTACGATTAAGCGATTACTGCCCAGCTTTATAATAACTATCTAATAAAGCAATTAAATCAAACGCTCTACTTCACGAAATGCATTTCTCGTCATGGCAATGGCCCGCCAGCCGATAATCCCCAATGGCTGCTGCGCTTTGTTCACCACCACAAGATATTCTGAGTCTAGTAAATTCAACTGCAGTAATGCATCTTCCGATGTGGCCACCTCACTGATAATAGGCACTGAATGTTCCATGATCTGATGGGCTTTTTTATGTAAAGATGCCCTATCCAGTTCACGCTCAGCCGCAGTGCCAAGTAATGGGCTAAACCAATGTTCCAGTAAGCGGCTGGTGATCACCCCAAGTATCTTATGTTGCTCATCCAATACCACTGCCACCTTAGCATGGGCAGTCGTAAGTAAACGCTTAATATCAACTAACTCATGGTCGAGTGAAATCGTGACTAAAGGTTCAAGCGGCGCAGCACCAATATGATCGCTAATACTCAACTCTCGATTAATCAAAATCGCTAAACAAGTTTCGACTATCTCAGGGTCAAAAAGTGTCCCTTTACCCGCACGCAGCACTTCAGTCATTTTCTCCAGCCCTAACGATGGGCGATAAGGCCTGTGGGACAATATCGAATCGGCAACATCGGCGACAGCAATAATTTTCGCCTCATATAAAATAGCCTTATCCTTTAAGCCCGCGGGATAACCTGAGCCATCGAGTCGCTCATGATGCTGTAAAATCATCTCTTTAATGGGCCAAGGAAACTCCACATCCTCAATAATTTCAGCGCCATGGAGCGGATGGGTCTGTATTAATGCGTATTCTTCTTTTGAAAGTTTTGACGGTTTTGTCAAAATCTGTGATGGAATCGCTAACTTACCAATATCATGAACTAAGGCACCAATCTTCAGCCCTTCTAAACGCAGCGGGTCTAAACCTAATTTCTCACCAATCAAATAACTTAATTGCGCCACCGACTTTTGATGCCCTGCGGTATAGGCATCTTTCAGTTCTAATGCCTCAGAAATGGCACTAATAAGCTGGGTTAACGATTGAGATAATTGCTCTTTTTGCGCTTTAATGATTTTGGACTGGCGGGATACCGCGCGCAATGTGCGTGGTAGTTCAATGCTGTGCCATAAAATGCTGGCAAAAGTCAGTAATGATCTCGCATCATTACGACTATAGGGCTCGTTACGGTCGACCACGCACAGCATGCCCACTAAGCGACTGCGAAATAAAATCGGCACCGCCAAGTAACGCCCTGCAAGTAGCAGTTTATCTAAGGGCAAATCCCCTAAGCGCCTTTGGGAGTCGGTTTGATTTTGGATGATCGGCTTATAATCTCGCACACATTCGAGCCATACGCGGCTTTCAAGTTCTGACACTTGGGTATTATCTTCAACAAAATCGGCTTGATTAGCCTCTGCGTGGGGATACTCAGAACGCGCAGCAAGTGTGAGTGTTTTTAACTTTTCGTTATGCAACAGAATAAAGCCATATCGACTGCCAGTGAGCGACATAGCCTTAGAAACTGCGACTTTAAATACTTCTTCTTGGGAGGATTTAATCACATCTTCTATGTGTTGCAACCAAGCATCGCTGGCTTGAATCGCTCGACGATAATCCGAGTGCAACTCCTTCATCTGCGGATCTTCAAAATTGATGTCGGATAGAATCAAGTACCATCCCATTTCAGGCAAAGAATGCAGCGCGAGATGCACACGTATGCCGCGATGATCTTGTAATTGAAAACCTATTTCTTGGCCGCGTCGCCTCACGATATCGGCGCATAGTTCAGCATTAAAAGCACTAAACAATTGGCTAATCGGTTGATTAATGATTTGCGCCGCAGAGCGTTTGCAACGGCTATAAAAGGCTTGGCTCATCCGTAGCACACAAAACTGCTCATCTAGCTGTGCCCAAGATAAATTCAAACTATCGGGCAAGTCTTTCATTCCAACGATAAGGCTTTGACGAGTTGACATCCAGCACTCCGACCTGTAATTCGAGCATGGGTAATACACTATACCGCTATGTTCACCCCAATGTGAGCACTATAAAATCTCCAATAAACATAATGATAGCTGATTTCATGACAGACGCGGGTTAAAATAAACGCCGCTGAATGTCATGCCATTGCCACGACTCACCTACATCTTAGAAAACGATCGTTTTATTGCCGTACACGACCACTTGTTCGTTGAGCACTAATTGCAGCGCTTTACTCAATACACTCTTTTCAACATCGCGCCCAGCTCGCGCCATTTCTAAGGCACTATAACTGTGGTCGACGGGAATCACGTCTTGCTTGATGATCGGCCCTTCATCGAGGCAATTATTCACAAAATGCGCCGTCGCACCGATAATTTTCACCCCGCGCTCCCAGGCTTGGCGATAGGGTGCTGCGCCGATAAAAGCAGGTAAAAAAGAATGATGGATGTTGATGATGCGATTAGGATATTGCGCCACAAAATCAGGCGTTAATACCCGCATATACTTAGCCAAGACTAAATAATCGGGTTCGTATTGAGATACCGCAGCCAACAGTGCTTGCTCGTGTTGAATTCGGTCTAAGCCTTCGTGACTCACCAGATGAAAAGGGATGTTAAACTTCTCTGCCAATTCACGTAGTGCATCATGGTTACCCACCACAGCGGCAATCTCGACACTTAAACCACCATAATAGGCTTTCATTAACAAATCGCCTAAACAGTGCGCTTCCTTTGTAACTAACACCACAATACGTTTTTTACCCGCGCTAACTAACGTCATATGATTTTGCGTAGGCAGTACGTCACGCAGATCCTGCAATAACTGTTCGCAGTTAAAAATGCCCTCTAATTCAGTTCGCATAAAGAAACGCCCTTGGGCATTATCCACAAACTCACTGTTTTTGATGATATTCAGTTTATGAGTAAAACAAACACTGGTGATTTTAGCGATGAGGCCTTGAGCATCAGCGCAATCCGTCAGTAAGATTTTACGTTCTATGGATGGCGAAGTATTACCGCGAGTTTCAGTCATTTGTTGCAAAGTTGGCTCTCCTATATTGTCCCTGCATCGAGTTTGCCATAGCAAATCATGCTGAACAGTATGAAAACCCTATAATGCGAAAATAAAAATGATATTTCAGAGGCTTGAATCAATAAAATGTAAAAATTAAGCAGTTAATTTTGTAAAAACACAATCCTAGCGGCGAGTATCTAAGTAACGCTGCAACACTTTACGCAAGGTTTCGGCCTTAGTGCCGTAAACCACCTGCACACCTTTGCCCATAACGATCACGCCCTTAGCGCCCAACTGACTCAAACGCACCTTATTGACTAACTCAGGCTTGTGTACGCTCAAGCGTAACCGAGTCAAACAAGCATTAAGTTCAACGATATTTTCACGCCCGCCGAGCGCCGCAATAATCGCCCGTAAACTTTCTTTGGGTCCTTTACTGTCGTTATGCTCAAGCCTACCGGGAGTTTTCAAATTAAAGGCTAAAATACTCAGCCTAAACAACAGGTAATATATTATGGCGGTTAAAGGCCCGAGGAAAATAAACCAGCTGGCATTACGGGACAATGGAAATAGCAGCGTAAAGTCCACCAGCCCTTGGGAGAATACTATGCTGTGGTGAATATCCAGCATAATACAGACAAAATAAGCGAGCCCAGTGAGTAAGGCGTGAATAATAAATAGAATCGGCGCCACAAACATAAAAGCAAATTCGATAGGTTCAGTCACTCCAGTTAACCAACTGGCCGCCCCCGCCGAGAGCATAATGCCCGCCACGCGATTCCGCTCAGAGGGGTCAGCGCAGCGCCACATTGCCAATGCCGCAGCTGGCAAGCCCCACATTTTAATCAAATAACCACCGGCAAGGTTTCCTGCCTGCGGATCGCCCGCTAAATAGCGCGCCACCTCACCACGAACGACTTCATGCCCCAATAACTGATATTGGCCCACCTCTAAGTAAAAAGGCGCATTCCAAATATGATGTAAGCCAAGGGGAATAAGTAACCGCTCTAATGCGCCATAAACGCCAAAGGCGATGGCCGGTTTTTGATAAACCGCCCAGTCAGATACGCGCTCAATCAATAAAGCTAATGGTGGCCACACATGAGCGAGTACATAACCTAGGCTCATCGCTAGGGGAATAATAAGTAAAGATGCACTGCGACGTCCCTCGAAGAAAGAGAAAATCGCAGGCAAGCGAATATATTGACTCCAACGGACTGCGAGGCAAGTAATACCACCAAGCATCATGCCACCTGCAATTCCAGTATCTAAGGTATCCATTCCTAATAAAGGTTGGGTTGGAAGTCGATACAAATCGGCCAGTGCGGCTAATGTCGCCGTCATCACCCCATAACCAAACACTGCCGAAAAGGCGGCAATGCCTTGATCGCGGCAAAAGCCAATAGCGACAGCCACGGCAAATAACATCGGCATAATGGCGAAAATGAGTTTGCCTACCGCCAGCATCAGCACTGTCAGCTCTTCGGGCATAAAAGGAATTGGACTAACGGTTAAGCCGAGCATAACCCCAGCGGCGGGTAAAATGGCAATAGGAATAAGCAGCGCTTGGCTTAAGCGCTGGGCAAATTTAAACCACTGTAGATTGACGAAACTACCTAAGCGACGAGCTCGGTTTTGACGACTTGATTCCAGCGTTCTAGCCATTTTATCGCTTCAACCTCAGGTTCCATGGTTTCACAGGCATCAATTTCGAGTAATTCCACCAGCGGCTTAGCGCCAAGTTCACTCAAGAGTGCATCTACAGACTTACCTGCACCGCAGAAAGTCTCATAACTTGAATCACCTAGAGCTATCACACTGTATCTAAGCTCAGGTAAGTAGGGTGCTAAATGTTTAAGATTATGGTACCAAGACTGAATATCATCGGGTAAATCCCCTTGTCCGGTCGTCGAAGTCACCACCACTAACAATTCATCCTGAGGAGGAATAAAGCTTGCTACCTCATTAGGTTGCCACAATGTGACATCATAACCTAAAACTTGCATTTCTTTCTCTAGGGTTTCAGCGGCAAATTGTGCACTACCATATACAGTGCCAAACACCAGATTCACCTTTTTCATGATACACTCCACATCGCGTTGCAAACCTTATTAGGCTGACCTTACTTTATTGTTCAGCGTATGAGCAAGCTAAGGCGCAAATTTTTTATAAATCAAGCCATTGAGCGTGAGAAAATATCTAATGCGACAGTCCACCCGCCAAAAACACCTCAAGCAGCACCACAAAACAACCCATATTCGACGTAAAAACTACTTCCACTCCGCCCAGCAAAATCTCATATCGCCACTTGCACTCACGTCTGGATTCTCAACCTTAGCCGTCATGATGCAAGAGCTGCGGCCACAAACAGCACAAACGCCACAACTCCTCGATTAAGCAATCCACCTCGTTTTAAATTCGATGACTTTAGTTTCAATAACAAAGCAAAGTGAATGCACTTAATTTTATTCACGCGGCTAAGTTGATATCACCATATCAAGCATTGGCTGCTTGCTGTTCACGCCTCTTGGGCGATGAATAACTCAGCTTGCTGACTCAAGGTCGCCTCATCCCAACCTAGCTCGGCAAACACGGTTTCCCACTCAGGCTCGAGCTCGGTTTCTATGCTGAGCCGAGTTTGAGTTATAGGGTGTGTAATGGTGAGTTTTTTTGCGATAAGCCACAGGCGATTAATACCGAAATGCTCACGAAAAAATGCATTTTGCTTACCATCGCCATGGGTGGTATCACCGACGATGGGGTGGCGTAAATGCGCCATGTGTCTTCTGAGCTGATGCTTACGCCCCGTTTTAGGACTCAAGCGTACCAGTGCGAAACGGCTAGTGGGATATCGGCCTGACTGATACGGAATTTCAGTATTGAGTAACGGCTCATAAGCCGTCACAGCCTCCTGCGCCGCTTTATTGGGATCGGCATTCTTATCGCCTAATTCATCCAACTCAACCTTAAGCGCATAATCTAAAATACCGCTCTCATGCATATTACCGCGCACTAAAGCCAAATATTGTTTTTCAATCGTATGGGAAGCAAATTGCTCACACAGAGCATTGGCCACTTCACTACTCTTGGCAAACAAGAGCACGCCGGATGTCGGCCTGTCGAGACGATGTACAGGAAACACATGGCAGCCCACTAAGTCACGGGTCAGCTGCATAGCAAAAAATCGCTCCCGACGCGCTAAATAACTGCGGTGGACCAATAAGCCTGCGGGTTTATGAATTGCCACTAAGTGCTCATCTTCATAAAGAATTTCAATCTCAGGCGCCTGCTCTTCTGAATCATCCTCTTGGGATACATTCACTGCATTTTCAGGCGTTTCAAGCCAGATATCATCTTGATTCATTTAACAACATATCCAATTCATTCAATAGGCTAATTAAAGTTTGGCGCGGGGGCATATCCAGCCAAACATGTTCAGCCATAGGGGCAATCGCAATTTGAGTCGGCAATGGCGCCCCCGTTTCGATTAAAGTCTGCATTCTAGGCAGCAAAATAAACTGCAGCCACTGCTCAAGGGGCATAAGATCACAGGCAAAAGGTGCTGTGCTTGCCATTGCAGCGGGAGAAGGCGCTTGCTCAGACCACAACTCGGCCGCTTGCAGCGCGTGGGTAATCTGAGCCAATTTAGCTTGGGTTTGACTGTATAACATAGCTTTCAGATCCATTCTCATGTTAGCCATTGTGATTGAGGAACTCCCCACAATTCACTGGCCGAATAGGTCGATTAAAGTGCCGCAATCATACCATCCAGACGCACTTCCCCCTATAATGGCGCCAATTTATTGAGCCTCTTTGATTGATATGGCAGCCAAATGACTGAAATTACAACTTTAAGCCAGTTTTTAACCACAGCCAAAACCCAGTTCCAAGTGTATGATCTTGGCCGTAGGGTGCAACATATTGATATGCTCGCGTTTCACCAAATCGAATCTCTGTCAGCCCCTTATCCTTATCCCATTCAAGGGCATGCACAATTTGCTATTGTCTTTTGGGATGCTAGCCAGCAGCACTTTATTTGGTTTCTAAAACTGGCGTTAGATGAGCAAGGATTACTGTCGCCCGCGCCTCGCTCACAATTTATCGAAATGATATTAGCGGCACTAGGGCAAGATCCCACTCAGCCGCTCAGTGATGAGCAGCAAGAACAACTCGCGAATAATCCGTTTAATTTCAAGCCAAGCCAAGAAAAACTGGCCGTATTTAACGCACTCGTTCGTAAACAACTTGGCCAACGCGCTTCATCACAATACGAGTTTGCCGTGCAATATCTGTCAGGCCAAGTTGCCCCATCACAATGGCAACATATTGGAATGCAAGGCATAGCTGATGTGTGTGTACGTGCAAAAGAATTTGATCATGAGCAGCACTTGGTATCGAGTTTTGATACAGCCGCCATTGAAGTGCAAATCGCCCTATGCCAATGTCTTGAACACTTACTGATTAGCGACACACTCGCCGATAAGATTCTCGCGAAACTTCAAGACGCAGCGCCAGAACACCAAGCCTATTTCCTTCGCGCTTTGGCTTCTAGCGCCAAACACAGCCAAAAAGCGTTTGCGCATCTACACGGCCAATCCTCTTTAGATACCAATGCCCTCATCAGCATTGCCGGACGTAACTGGTCGGTATTAAAACAAGATTCAAGTCGCAGTCTTTACTTAGAAGCTTTAGCACTGCAGCCCCAAGCCTTTTTTAATCAGGTCTTTGCTGATATTGTGGCTATTCCTAGTTTGCGCAATCAACTACTAGGCGAATTAAGAAATCCCAATCGAAGTGTTCAACTATCACAAGCCATAGGTGGTTTGTTTAAGGCAGCTAGCAAATGATGTCAGATTTACTGTTAATTATTGGCCTCGTCGTGATTGCCGCATTCTTTTGGCAACTACGCCAAATGGCAGAGTTGAGCCGTATTTTTGCCGAAAAAGAATGTTGGCGACAAAAAGTTCAACTGTTAGCCATTGCCATGGAAACTGCCCGCCCTAGCATTGGCGGCACGACGGGGATCTGCTGGAAGGCGAAATATTTATTTGAATTCAGCACCGACGGCATTAACCAATACCGTGGCCATATTTGGATGCAAGGCAAGAAAATTCAAAAGATTGAATGGCCTATCTTCCCTGAGCCTGAATGGCATGAAGCCCCAACGTCACAGGGTAAGTTTGGCGGGTGTGGTACGCAAAGTGGTTGTAACTCAGGCAAATGCCATTAAGCTTTTATCGACAATGTTGGCTCAAATAAAATGTGAGCCAACATAGAGAGCAAGACATCATTCTTTTTTATCGTAAATACGGCTAAAAAATAACTCACTGTCAAAGTTAAAAAAGAAAGGGCGCGGCCCTAAAGCCACGCCCTCCTATTCTCTGTTAAGCTATCCCGCTATTTTTGTGCTCCCTGCACCATCCATGCGTCAATCTGCGTCCTGCTTCATCCCTGCTCAATCCTTGAGGTCCCTTGTACTCATGTACTTCCCTATCTCTTGGTCATCCAGTCCCAAGCTTGCTCTTTCCTGAGCGGTTCCATCATCATCCATGAATTGCATCCATTCAATTGCACTCCCTGTGCCATTGCCATCCTATGCAATGAGTCTATCAATCCTTGATAGTCTCCCTTCCTTGGTATTGGCTCTCTTTCATCCTGAAAGGCCTATATCCCTATCTTTCCTTAAGTCACATTCCTTAGTCACTGTTCGATCATCCTGATCGCCAACATCCTGTTGCCCGCAATTCCTTCTACAAGATGAATTCTACGCCAACCAACGAAAGTACTCATTGTGGATTATTTAAAATGTTAACGAAGATGGTGAGTTCAACTGATAAAAAATAGACTAAATTACTGATATAAATAAAAATAATAACCAGCCACAAGACATAACCACCCTTTGAACTTACAAATTACTTACATACTTGTGAGAGATCTCTTACACGGAGGATGGCAATTCGAATCAAAAGTAAGCAAAGCGCTAGATGTTCTCCCCTGAAGGACTTATGCATAAACAGCTATCACTCAAAATTCGACAAGCATTCGGCGCATGACCAAAACACGTCAACACAGAGTAAATCATTGGGCAATAAGAGAAGTAAGACTGGTAAACATGCTTTACGGCGAGAAGTCTTTAAGCAGCGTTAAGATAAAGTCTGTGCGAATAGCGTTATAGCGTGAATAGCGTTATAGCTTGGCAAAGCCAGATTAATGCTGAAAATGAACCAAAGAAAAGGGCGCAACTAAAGTGCGCCCCATTTATCCTTTGTAAGCCGTCCTGCTCGATTTGTGCTCCCTGCACCATCCATGCGTCTGCTTGCGTCCTGCGTCGTCCCTGTAATCCCTTTTCGTCCCTGTGTATCAAACTTACGTGAGATAACACTCAGTCCCTTGACCTGTAAATCCTTTTTACAGAGCCTGTCACTTCCTATGACGTATTCCTATTGCATCCTGCAAAATTTATTTTCCATAGATTAGTACAAGCTGTTCACCCTTATACTTTATCCTTATCTCGACACATCCTGTTTCGAGTTCATGCTTAATCCTTAAGCGTGTCCTGTATTCTTCCTGAAATTCATCATCCTGACGATACAACTCACTGTCCCTAATCATCCTTGAAAAGCAATCCTGCTTTTCCTTAGCCTATCCGAGGCGAATGACAGTTTTCCTACCGTCAGCGATTTCAACCTTGAAATCTTAATTCGTTGCTTCTTGCGTCCCTTTGGCCTGTTTCGCTTTCCTTGCTATCCATTTGCTTTGGCCATGAGTGAATTCTACGTTAACCCTAACTTTTTTGTTCGGCTCAAAGAACGGACTACAAAATTAATTACGGACCAACCAAAGGAAAATAAATACAACCCAATGATTCTATTTAAAATTAAATATCGCAGAACAAAAAACAATCAAAAAGAAAACATTATGTCCTACAACGTTTGTAAGCGATCTCTCACACGGGCATGGGCATCTCACTCTGGCAATTTTTTTAACGTTTAAAAAAGCGGCAGATCATCTGCGCAAACATCACCCAATCTGCCATCAAACTGTAAAAAGGATACTGAAATGTCGCGGGTCGATTCTTCTCAAATACGAAGTGTCCCACCCACGCAAAACCATAACCAACAATAGGAATGAACCAACATAGCCACCAGGCTTGTGAAACCAAGGCAATGCCAATCAGCAGCAGAACTAAACAACTGCCAACAAAGTGTAATTGCCGACAAATCGGGTGCTGGTGTTGGGATAAATAGAAAGGATAAAAATCGGCGAAACGTTTATAAGAGTTAGTCATCTTGTTGAACCGAATAGAATAAAAGTTGGCCATGAATACTGCCAATACTCAGCTCGCCTATGGATACAAAGTCATGCTGAGTAAACAGTTGCAAGTGGTTCTCCTGAGCGATAAACACACCAATGCCATCCAAATCAGGCTGCTCATCACACCAACTCACCACAGCTTGTACTAACTTATGTCCAAGTCCTTTGTGCTGTTCATTTGGTGCAAGAGCAATAAACTGCAAAATACCGCAGTGCTTACTGGGTAAAAGTTCAATAATACTGGACTCTTTGTTCATTAGCGCTTGAGTCGATTGCCAACCTGTACCTAACAACATCTTTAAGCGCCAATGCCAATAACGCCCTTCCCCTAAAGGCACTTCTTGAGTAACTACACAGGCTAACCCAAAGAGTCTTTCATGGTCGAATAAACCAATGAGGGCTTGTTTTTGTTGCCATAACGTATTTAGTTCTTCCCTGATTGCGGCGCGCAATTTTTGCTCATAAGCGGCTTTGTCTGAGGTAAAGAGTGAATCGACAAAAAAAGGATCATCATGGTAAGCGTTATAGAGAATAGAAGCGGCAATGCGTAAGTCTTCCGCGGTCAAATAGACTGCGCGGCAGTCCTCCAGAATTTCATTGTCCATCGTTAGCATTCCTTGACTTAGCTCACACTTTTTTATGCGTAACTGTTAATCTACCAAGGAAACTAAAAAGTGCAAATTTTAATCATAGATTGCATTTTTCAATCAGGCGCTTACTCTAAACGAAGGCACTATACTGAAAAGGAAATAATGATGGATACAACTCCAGTAGACTTAAGCCACTTGTTTGAGCAACTCGGTTTAGACAGTAGCGACGAGGCCATAGCGCAGTTTATTGCAACCCATGATATCGACCATCACATCCATTTAAGCCAAGCGCCCTTTTGGACCCCAGCCCAAAAGAGCTTTATCATTGAAGGTTTAGAAGCCGATGCCCTCTGGACTGAGCCCATTGAGCAATTAGACACTCAGCTACGTAAACGATAAGACTCGTTGGTTCAGATTTTACCGTAAGCCGTTTCACCCCAACCCACTAAGGCATTGTTGCTCAGCACGATAGGCGTGCATTCATCCTTAGTGGTTTTTCCATCGCCATTATTACGCTGGGTACGATAAAACAACACTAAGACTTCTTTATTGGCTTCACCTTGTTGAGCACTTTGTTGAATATAGGCTTCACTAAAATCAGCGGTGCCCATTAAGATCATCACTTGGTCTTTAGGCATACCTAAGCTCAGCTTGGTTAAGTTAGTGCGATTTTTATCCTGCACTTTCTCCCAAGATTCGCTGCTATCCCAGCCCGATTCTCCATCACCGACATTGACCACGCAGCCGCTAAGACCTAAGCTTGCGAGCCCTAAAAAAGTGATGGCGATAAGTTTGTTATTCAATTTATGGTTCATCATGTGACATCCTGTGTAATTATTATTGAAGCTTAAAAAATGGTATTTCGGCTGGACAATAAGCAAAATAAATGCCACAAGACAACACACTGTTTTTAAATGAAAAATTTAATTATTATTTTAAAATTGGTTTAAACAATTCAACAAATTAAGGAATTTTGCTAATTATGAGTCCCCTTGACCAAGTATTAGCGGCCGCACGTTCGCTCGAAGCCTGCGGTAAAGTACCGAGCCTTGCCTTAATTAAAACCCGTTTAGGTAGTAGCCTACCTTTACCTATATTGATCCAAGGCTTACAGCAATTTAAATCTATGCCTAAGGCGGATCGCGAGCGTTTAGCTGAGTTGCAAACTATCAGCCCTACAACTGACACTCCCGCAACTAACGATACCTTAACCCTTGCAGTGCTCGCCGAGCGCCTGCAGATGCAACAGGCGTATTTTGAACGTCATGCTGAGCAGCAAAAAACAGAAATAATGCAATTAAAAAACGAACTGCTTGAACTTAAACAACGCATCAACTTATTAGAAATCCAAGGAAAAACAGCTTAATGTTTGTCACTGAACTGCGCTTCGAATGCTTCGCCGACACCACGATATCTGCCGCCGAGAAGGCAATTAATCAGCTCCTTGAAGCCTATCGAGCTAATGGTCAAATCTTAGGGCGAGAATTTGCGGTCGCCTTTAATGACGGTGAGTTTAGAGTGCGTTTATTGATGCCAGAGAAAAGCAGTTTAGCGCACAAATATCACAGCCCTTGGGTCAAAAAAGCCTTAGTAGAATTAACCGACGCTAAACTACTCGCGCCGCGGGAAAAGTTTATTGGTCAGGATATCAATTCTGAAGTAAGTAATACCGAAACACCCAGCTGGCAACTGCTATACACCAGTTTTGTGCACATGTGCTCGCCCCTACGCAGCGGCGACAATTTATTGCCCATTCCCCTGTACCGTATACCCGCAACCTTTAATGGCGATCATAAACGTATTATCCGTTGGCAGAGCGAATGGCAAGCCTGCGACGAGCTGCAAATGGCGGCGGCCACTAAGGCAGAATTTGCCGCGCTAGAGGAATTATCGAGTCCTGACAGTGATTTATTTCGCAGAGGTTGGGATTTGCGCGGTCGTATCGAATATCTCACTCAGATCCCGACCTATTACTACTTATATCGCGTTGGCGGCCAAGATTTAGCCACAGAAAAAACGCGACCTTGCCCACGTTGTGGCAGTCATGATTGGAAACTCGATGAACCTTTATTGGATATGTTCCATTTTCGCTGCGAGCCTTGCCGCATAGTGTCGAATCTGTCTTGGGATCATCAATAACATCTGTTTATCCCCTTGCAAAACTCAACCTAAGATAAGCCACGCTTAGGTTGAGTTAATACTTAGGTTGAGAATAAAAATGTCGATCACAGAAGTTAACGTTTACCGAAAAGGTTTTGCCACATACGTTTAAAACTGGCGAAAATACCAGGATGTTCTAATGCGGGCATAGGTAGTTCTTCATGTTTAACGGGTGGTGCTATCCGTGGCGATAATGCTTCGATAAACGCAGTCAAACTCGAGGACAATTGCTCAGATTGCACTTCACCAGGGATTTCAATCCATACGCTACCATCACTGTTATTGATGGTGAGCATTTTATCTCCCTCATCTAACAGACCGATAAACCAAGTCGGTGACTGCTTCAGTTTTTTCTTCATCATCAGATGACCAATCAAGTTTTGTTGCAGGCAGTTAAAATCGTCATCATTCCAGACTTGCAGTAACTCCCCAGTGCCCCACTTAGAGTCAAATAATACTGGGGCGGAGAAATAATGACCGTAAAAATCATTGATCTCTGGCCATAAAGTTAACTCCAGTGCATGCTCTACATTGGCGAAACTGCCTTCAACTTTGCGTTTCACTGGCTGCCAAGAAACGGCCTGTTCAAGATCCGGTTGAAATTCGCCTTGAATACACACAGAAGGCTCACCCTGTGGGTAATAACGCGGTAGTTCACCTAAACTCGTTAAGTAAGCTTGATGATAGTTTTGCAAAAATTTATCGAGTGCGGGCAGACAAGACACTTAAGCACAATCCAATTTCAGGTATAATGTGCGCCTATTTTGACATGGAAACAGTATTGATGACACAGAATCACGATCCCTATAGTGATGCGCAAGCGCTTGTTGGCCTGACTTTAGGTAAAGCCACCGACTACCAAGCCGAGTATGATGCGTCGCTGCTGCAAGGGGTTCCACGCTCACTAAACCGTAATGCTATTGCACTCACTGGGACGTTACCGTTTCATGGTGCCGATATCTGGACGGGTTATGAGCTGTCTTGGTTAAATGCCAAAGGTAAGCCTATGGTGGCCATAGCTGAATTTCATTTAAGCTATGAAAGCCTGAATCTGATTGAGTCGAAATCGTTCAAACTGTATCTCAATAGCTTTAATCAAACCAAGTTTGATAACCTAGATTCACTGCAAAAAACCTTAGTGCAAGACTTAAGTCAGTGTGCTCAAGGTGATGTTAGCGTTAAGATTATCGAGCCAAAAAGCTTTGGTATTCAGCGTATTATTGAGTTACCAGGCACTTGTATTGACGATCTCGATATTGAAGTCAGCGATTATAGTTTTAATCCTGATTACTTAGTTAACAGTACAGACGATAAGCAAACGGTCGCGGAAACGCTTAATTCAAACCTGCTGAAATCCAACTGTTTGATCACTTCGCAACCCGATTGGGGCAGCGTGATGATCCGTTATCAAGGCCCTAAAATCGATCGCGAGAAACTGCTGCGCTATTTGATTTCTTTCCGCCAACATAACGAATTCCACGAGCAATGTGTCGAGCGAATTTTCGTCGATTTAAAACGTTTCTGTCATTGCACTAAATTGACGGTTTACGCCCGCTACACGCGTCGCGGTGGTTTAGATATCAACCCTTATCGCAGTGACTTCGAGCAACCTGGCGAAAGCCACAGACTCGCAAGACAGTAATGACCTTCTTAGGCTATTAGATTAACAATCTGAGATAGAAAATAAGGTTTAAAAACTGCAACAAAGCTCTGAATCGCTAGCCCTAGCTGCTCGCTATATTCAGAGCTTTTTTATTCACAGTGTTTGCACTCGCATTGAGCAATAAACGCCGTAGCCATTGATGGCTCGGGTTTTGGGTATATTTACTGCTCCACACCATATACAAATCAATTGGCCTTGTTTTCAGGGGCATAGGTAAAATCTGTAAGCCGAACATCTCAGCGTACTGACTGGCGTAACGCAAAGGCGCTATGCCTATCGCCTCACTTTTACCGACAGTTGCAAACATACTCAATAGAGATGATTGCTCACTGTACATTTTGCGCCTTGGTAACACGCCTTCGGTAAACAAATCCCCTGCAGTCAAATTAAAACGCCTTAGATTCAAAAAGACGTGTTTCTCCTCAAAATACTGTTCATGGCTAATGACACCTTGAATACGAGGATGCTGCCGACTGACGATACAAACTAAATTTTCGGTAAAGAGCAATTTGCTCGAGAGCAAACTTTGCTGCGCGAGCTTAATGTCTATGGCAACGGCGACCCGCTCAAGCAAAATATCGCGATATAGCTCATCCTCCTGCGGCGGCGACTCGCGGAAAATCACTTCAATATCAGCAGTCTGTAACAAAGCCTGCACGCCTGATTGCAGCGCTTCGATAACCGACTCATTAGCATATACATAAAAGCGCCGCTGGCTCGTGTTGGGATCAAAATGCTCAAACCCCAGTAATACGGTTTCAATATCCGCCATGGGCTGCTCAAATTTACGGTACATCTCCCTTGCCACCGATGTAGGCTCAATTCCCCGTCCAACCCGATTAAACAGCGACTCCCCGACCCAAGCCCTAAACCGGCTTATCGCATTACTCACGGAAGACTGAGTTAAATCTAACTCCTGTGCCGCTTGGGTGAATGAACGAGTACGGTAAACCACCATAAACACGCGTAATAAATTTAAATCTAATGGCTTTCGTGTCGGCATAAGGGAGTGCACTCATTCACTATATGAATATTACAACCCAAGCTAACTCGAGTTATCTAAATACACAAGCTGGCTATACTCAAACCATCAACGACACTATCCCACTTTTCGGTAGGTAAAATAATGCAAAAATCTTTGATGACAATGAGTATTATCGCAAGCTTCTCTTTAAGCGCCGTGGCCGCTGAACACGAGCATGAACATATCAGCCTGCACTATCAGGGAAAGCCTGCCACCGAGCAAACCATTGCGGTAAATAAAACCTCAGCAGCAAGCCTTAATTTTGCTGACAAAAAAGCCTTTGAAGAGTTTTCTAAAAATCTTATTGCTGAACTCGATGAACCAACAGCAGCCATTTTACGTGCCGATTTCAGCTTTATTGGCGACAAAACTCCAGACACAGTAAACCCTTCACTTTATCGCCAAGCTCAATTGAATATGGTGTCTAACGGCTTATACAAGGTCACAGATGGCATTTATCAAGTGCGTGGCACAGACTTATCGAACTTAACCCTTATCCGCGGTAAAACGGGTTGGATCCTTTATGACGTGCTGCTGACCAAAGAAGCGGCAAAATTATCCCTCGAGTTTGCGCTAAAACACTTGCCCGAGGGCAATAACTTACCCGTAGTCGCGATGATTTATTCCCACAGTCATGGAGATCATTTTGGCGGCTCCCGCGCCATCAAAGATATGTTCCCAAACGTCAAAGTCTATGGTTCCAATAACATCACCAAAGAAATTGTCGACGAAAATGTGCTTGCCGGTAATGCCATGAGCCGCCGCGCCGCCTATCAATACGGCGCAACATTAGAGCGAAACGATCAAGGCATTGTCGATGCCGCACTTGCTAAGGGATTATCCAAAGGCGAAGTGACCTACGTTAAACCCGATGTCACCTTAAATGCAAAAGACAAGTGGGAAACACTCACCATTGATGGCATCGACATGGTGTTTATGGATGCATCAGGCACAGAAGCCGCCTCGGAAATGGCCACCTATATTCCCTCAATGAAAGCATTGTGGACCGCAGAGCTCACCTACCACGGCATGCACAACATTTATACCTTACGCGGGGCAAAAGTTCGAGATGCGATAAAATGGTCTAAGGATATCAACGAATTACTGACCCATTTTGGTAATGATGCACAGGTTATATTCACTGCCCACTCAGCCCCCGTATTTGGCAATACTGATGTAAACCAATACTTAAGAATGCAAAGGGATAACTATGGCCTAGTGCATAATCAAACCCTGCGTTTAGCTAATAATGGCGTGGGTATTCAAGATATTGGCGATGCGATTCAAACCACTATCCCTAAGGCTGTGCGCGATACTTGGTACACCAATGGTTACCACGGTACCTACAGCCATAATGCCAAAGCCGTGTACAACATGTACCTTGGCTATTTCGATATGAATCCCGCCAACTTAAACCCACTACCGACAAAAGATGAAGCGACGAAATTTGTGGAGTATATGGGCGGTGCCAAAGCCGTAGTGAAACACGCCAAAGCCGACTATGCCCAAGGCGAGTACCGTTTTGTGGCCACCGCACTCAATAAAGTCGTGATGGTAGAACCTAATAACGAAGAGGCAAGACAATTACTTGCCGATACCTATGAGCAACTGGGTTATCAAGCCGAAGGTGCTGGCTGGCGCAACATTTACCTCACTGGCGCCCAAGAGTTACGCGTAAGCATTCAACCCGGCGCGCCTAAATCGGCCTCTGCAGATATTTTAGGAGAAATGGACATATCGACCCTATTTGACTTCCTCGCCGTAAAAGTCGATAGCCTCAAAGCTGCTGAACTTGGGCTAATCAGGCTTAATGTGATTAACCCCGACACCCAAGAAACGCTCTATGTTGAACTAAGTAACGGTAATTTAAGCAATATTAAGGTTGATAAACCGATGGAGGCCGATGCCAATCTTTATATTGATAAACGCTATATTACGGGGATTTTACTCGGAAAAGTCACACTTAAAGAGTTACTGGCTAAGGGTACTGCCAAGTTAGAGGGTGATAAAGATGCCTTCGGTAAGATAGCGTCGACCTTAGTAAAGTTCGATGAAAGCTTTGAAATCGTCCCACTACCAAGCGCGAAATAACCAAATAAACGCCCTGAATCTTCAGGGCGTTTTATGGAAAAATTACACTAGCACTAACCATTCTGACACTTGGCGAGTCGAGTTCTGTAAGCAAAAGAGTGAAGTACGGATAGCCATTTTCACGACATGTTCTCTCTCGCGCACTCCTTAAAGGCCAGATTAAAGTAAGATAATTAATTCGCAGACTCTGGCGTTGGGACTGAAGTTTTGCACTCAAGCAATAACTGCTGAAAATGCGCGCCTAAGTCTTGCTGGGCAAATTGCTCACTCGCGGTCACCATTTGCTTAAGGCTTTGTAAGGCTTGATCTAAACCTTGTTGCTCGATAAGACTTTTAGCATAGGCCGCCGCATCGGCGCCCTTTTGTAGCAAGCTCGCGACCTGATCAAAACTGATGTCTTGCTCCATTACTTTCTGTAAGTCCCCCAGCAGCTCTGCCACTTTAGCAGACTCCACCAGCGAGCCTTCAACATTGACTAACTTACCCAGCGGATCTTGGCTGAGTTTTTCAGCCACACAGGCCGAAACTGTGCCTGCTGCCGCGCTTTGAGCCACAACATCTAAGCCATTGGCACGAATTTGCTCAACCACTTGCTGCAACTGTGGATCTTGGGCTAACCAAGCCTGCTCCAATTGCTGCTTTTCATCGCCACCAAAATAACCACAACCAGATAGCAACACCATCATAGTGGCAGGTATTAGGCACTTAATCCGTTTCATTGTTAAACCTCATTTATTTCATTCAAATTCAAAATATTATGGGCGTGACTATACCCAGCAATGTTTAACCGAAGATGAATAAGACCAGTTAACCATAATCGGCAAGTAAGGCTTCTATGTTGCTCAGTTGCGCCGTTAGCATTATGGAAATCTCGGTGTTACCAGCATGCCCTAAACTCACGGCAAAACGGTACTCCTCGGTCAAACGCCCAAAATAGGTTTGCCAATACAATGAACTTGCATCAATGGTTTGCAGCGGAATATTAGGATAGACACTCAGCAAAGGCGCCACACCATAGAACAGCATCAACGCAGCATCTTGGTATCTAAGCTCAACCGATCCGGCCACCAATTGCTCGAATGGCTTTAGATCAAAGCCGAAGGATTTAAGCGACTGCGCTAAACCTAGGCCAGTCGCCTTGATATAAGATTCCTTTAACGCCCATAAATCGAAAAAGCGCTGCCGCTGACTCGCTTCATCGACAAGGGTCAACAAAGCCGCAGTTTCTTGGGCGGAAAAATAATGATTTAGGATTGGATAGATATCCGTCTTCGGCCGCGATCTTTCAATATCAACCCCAAATAACCCAGACTCAACACCATGAAACTGAGTCACACCAATCAATAACCAATCGCCGCTATGGCTTAAATTAAACTCAAGCCCCGTTTGCTGTTGCAATTTTGTCGTTAAACTCGGCTTACCCTTAGCGCCATATTCAAAACACCACTCGTGTGGCGATAAATCCGCATAGCGAGATAACACGGCCCGCAACGCTGCCCTGACCTGTAATCCCTTCATTTGCGCCTTGGGATCGCGATAACGCGCGACCTTGGCGAGTTCATCATCACTTAACCAAGACTGAGCGAGTGATGTTTGCGGCAATGAAATATCACTCAGTGGAATAAAAAATAGATCCACATTCACGCCGTTTTTGCTAGATGTTCTGGAGTCGGTCATTTGAGAGCCTTGCAGGACAAAGCCTTGCGGCTGATGGTTATCATTGTCTGGCTTTTTGGAGAGCACTTAGCAACATTCTTATCTGGGTTCATTTTTGTCTAGGTTCATCATTATCTGAGTTCATTATGCATCTTAAATAGTTTCAACTAAGCCCGAGTTCAATTCTGAGCAACTCTCTAATTAGAGCAATTCTTAGAACGACCCTGAACGCCATCCTAAGCGTAAATTTTTGCTGCAATTGCGCCAAGGTTTTGCGCCCAAATTAACAGGTTTAGCCGCACAGTCTGATTCCTTGCAGAGGAGGCTTAAGCCAATATTGGGCTATTTTACCCCGCGAACTCAAAAAAGCGGCCTTTATCGCCCCTAAAAATTTAATTCTTCCACTATCAAAGTATTAAAAAGCCCAAGCGGTCAGCGAAAACCCAACATAACGCACAGAAAATACCATTACTCAACGAAAGCCAATAAATTCCAGTCCCAGATGATTGTATCGACCCGAAACCTCAGGTAATCTGCATCCCCATTAAGTGACACAGATGATAAGCACAGGTTTTAGGATGAGTGTCACTATGTTCTTCAAGAGTGCCACAGCTGACTCAGCCAAAATGGCTTCTCAGTCCCAATAGATTATGTCGGATGATAATTATTATTAATGGCAGCTCGCGACTCTCAATCTAAAGCGCCGTCTTACGCCCCCAAGAGCACGACTCAAGCGGCGAAAAAAGACAGCGCACCTCGGCATCGAAACGCCACCACCACGCCTGAAATGCGACTCTTTATCCAGCAATCGGATCTGAGCGTCAGCCAGCTGGCAAAAATTTTAAATATTACCGAGGCAACGGTGCGTAAATGGCGGAAGCGTGAGTCCATTAGTAACAGTTCGAACACGCCCCATCACCTCAACACCACGCTCACCCCGATGGAAGAATATGTGGTGGTGGGATTACGCTATCAACTCAGACTCACCTTAGATAGATTGCTCAACGTCACCCAAACCTTTATTAATCCCAATGTGTCGCGCTCCGGCCTTGCCCGTTGCTTAAAGCGCTACGGCATATCGCGGCTCGATGAATTTGAAGCACCGCAAGTCCCCGAACGCTATTTTAATCAATTGCCTGTGACTCAAGGCAGCGATATCCAAACCTATACGGTCAATCCAGAAACCTTGGCCAAAGCCCTCGCATTGCCGAGTACCGACGGCAATACTGTGGTGCAAGTAGTGTCACTCACCATACCGCCGCAGCTCACTGAGCAAGCGCCAAGCTCAGTACTATTAGGCGTAGACACAGCAAGTGATTGGATTTACCTCGATATTTATCAAGACAGCAATACCCAAGCGACCAATAGATATATCGCCTATGTCCTCAGACATGGGCCGTTTCATTTACGAAAGTTGCTCGTTCGCAACTATCACACCTTCTTAGCCCGTTTTCCCGGTGCCCATGGCACGCCAAAGACAAACGCGGCTGGATCCCAAAACAAGGTCACCGTATCCAGGTCGACCCGTGGAGACTCTTTATGAGCCATACCCCTTCTGTACCTAATTCTGCGACTGAGTCAAAAAAAGATAAACGACTCAACAAACGTTTAAAAGATATGCCCGTTGCCATCGTCGGCATGGCCAGCATCTTCGCTAACTCGCGTTATTTAAATAAATTTTGGGATTTGATCAGCGAAAAAATCGATGCCATTACTGACATCCCAGACACCCATTGGCGCGCCGAGGATTACTACGATGCCGACAAAAGCAAAGCCGATAAAAGCTACTGTAAACGCGGTGGTTTTTTACCAGAAGTCGACTTCAATCCAATGGAATTTGGTCTGCCACCCAATATTCTTGAGCTAACAGATACCTCGCAACTGCTGTCGCTGATTGTCGCCAAAGAAGTGCTTGCCGATGCTAATCTGCCCGCCGATTACGACCGTGACCGTATCGGCATCACCCTAGGCGTGGGTGGTGGTCAAAAAATCAGTCAGAGCTTGAACTCGCGCCTGCAATATCCAGTGCTTAAAAAAGTATTCAAAAGCAGCGGCCTGAGCGATGAAGACAGCGAAATGCTGATCAAAAAGTTCCAAGACCAATATATCCACTGGGAAGAAAACTCTTTCCCAGGGTCCTTAGGCAACGTGATTGCAGGCCGTATCGCCAACCGGTTTGATTTTGGCGGCATGAACTGTGTGGTCGATGCTGCCTGTGCGGGCTCGCTTGCCGCTATGCGTATGGCGCTAACTGAACTGACCGAAGGTCGCAGCGACATGATGTTAACCGGCGGTGTCTGTACTGACAACTCGCCGTCCATGTACATGAGCTTCTCAAAAACGCCAGCCTTCACCACTAACGAAACCATTCAACCCTTTGATATCGATTCAAAAGGCATGATGATCGGCGAAGGGATCGGCATGGTCGCGCTTAAACGCCTTGAAGATGCCGAGCGCGATGGCGACCGAATTTATGCCGTCATCAAAGGCGTTGGCGCCTCATCTGACGGTAAGTTTAAGAGTATTTATGCGCCGCGCCCTGAGGGCCAAGCTAAAGCTCTCGAACGCGCTTACGACGATGCAGGTTTTGCCCCGCACAGCATTGGCTTAGTTGAAGCCCATGGCACGGGTACTGCCGCAGGTGATGTGGCTGAATTCAATGGCTTAAAATCGGTATTTGCCCAAGGCAATGACACAAATCAACATATCGCTTTAGGTTCAGTGAAATCCCAAGTGGGTCACACTAAATCAACCGCAGGTACTGCGGGGGTGATCAAAGCCGCGCTAGCGCTGCACCACAAGGTATTGCCTGCGACCATTAACGTTAGCAAGCCTAATCCAAAACTAAATATCGAAAGCTCACCATTCTATTTAAATACCGAAACTCGCCCATGGTTCCAGCGCGCCGATGCAACGCCGCGCCGTGCAGGTGTAAGCTCCTTTGGTTTTGGCGGCACGAACTTCCATCTTGTATTAGAAGAATACAAACCTGAGCACAGCCGCGATGAGCAATATCGTCAGCGCAGTGTGCCGCAGACGCTATTATTTGCCGCAGCCAATAAAGCCGCGCTGCTTAGCGAGTTAAAAGCTGCGCTGAGCCAAAGCGTGAACACAAGCGCAAACGCGAATAAGAGCAGCGCTGCGAGCCTAAACGCTATCGCTCAGCAATATCCGCTGCGCGCGCTGGCAAGCACAGATGCCCGTTTAGGTTTTGTGGCTAAGGATATCGCACAGCTGCAAGCTCAGTTAAATCAATCGATTGCGCATTTAGAAAGCGGGCACCTAGAAACCAGTGCAAGCGAGGCGTGGCAATTACCGTCTGGCATCAGCTACCGCGCAAAAGCTTTAGTCACTGAAACCAATAGCAAGAATGACTCCAATAAAGTGGCCGCCCTGTTTGCCGGTCAAGGTTCACAGTACCTGAACATGGGCCGCGAACTTGCCTGCCATTTCCCGGAAATGCGCCAACAAGTGACGGCCAGCGATAAAGTATTTGCTCACCACGGTCAAACACCGTTATCGAACATCCTCTACCCTATTCCAGCATTCGATGCCGATGCGGTGAAAGCCCAAGAAGCGGCGCTGACCAATACCCTGTTCGCTCAAAGCGCCATAGGCGCGGTTTCAATGGCGCAATATTCGCTATTAACGCAAGCGGGTTTTGCACCCGATATGGTGGCAGGTCACAGCTTTGGTGAACTGTCAGCCCTTTGCGCGGCAGGCGTGATTTCCAATCAAGATTACGTCGAACTGGCCTTCGCCCGTGGGCATGCCATGGCGCAAGTGCCGAGCGATACTGGGACTCAAGTTGATTTAGGAACCATGTTCGCGATTATTCTTAAGCAAAAGAATGATATCGATGCGATCAATAGCTGTTTAGCCCAGTTTGATGGCGTTAAAATTGCCAACTACAACGCACCGACACAATTAGTCATCGCAGGTGGCACAGAACAAACTCAGCTGGCCGCTAAAGCCATTAGCGAACTGGGCTTTAAAGCGATTGCCCTGCCTGTCTCAGGCGCGTTCCATACCCCATTGGTTGGACACGCACAAAAGCCATTTGCCAAAGCCATTGATAAAGCTAAATTCAGCGCGCCTTCAGTCGCACTTTATGCCAACGGTACAGGTCAATTGCACCCAAGCGATGGCAAAGCCATTAAAGCAGAATTTAAACAACACATGCTGCAATCGGTTCATTTTAGCGAACAACTGCAGGCCATGTATGACGCTGGCGCCCGTGTGTTTGTTGAGTTTGGTCCTAAGAACATACTGCAAAAGTTAGTTGAAAATACCTTAGGTGAACACTTAAATGAGCTTTGCCTTGTCAGCATGAACCCGAATCCTAAGGGCGACAGTGACAGTCAATTACGCTTAGCCGCAGTGCAATTAGCTGTAGCCGGCGTGGCGTTAACTGAGGTTGACCCCTATCAAGCCGTCACGTCACAAGAAATTGCCGAACGTGAAGCGCCATCAGCGATGAACATCAAACTCACCGCCACTAACCATATTAGTGCTGCAACCAAAGCTAAGATGGCTAAATCCCTCGCCACAGGCAGCGTGACTAGCCAAGTGCAATATGTGGATCGCATCGTTGAAACGGTTGTCGAAAGAGAAGTCGAAAAAATCGTTGAGAAAGAAGTCATCGTCGAAAAAGTTGTTGAAAAAATAATAGAAGTGGAAGCGAATCAAGTGGCAACTGTTGAAATGAAACAAACATCCCCAAGCGTGACGCAAGGCTTAAGCAATCACCAGCAACAAGCGACGGCGCAGTTGAGCCCAAGCGTCAGCGGCGATGCATTAACGGCATTTTTCAGCGCACAATCTCAAGCGGCGCAGTTGCATCAACAGTTTTTAGCTATCCCACAGCAATATGGCGATACCTTCACGACACTGATGACTGAACAAGCCAAGATGGCAAGCCTTGGCATTGCAATCCCTGAAAGCCTGCAACGCTCGATGGAAATGTTCCACCAGCATCAAGCACAAACCCTGCAAAGCCACGCCGAATTTATGCAGCTACAAAGCAATAGCAGCCAAGCGGCCTTGGCGATGTTAAACAATGCACCGATTAACTTTACTCCAGCAGTTGCAAGTCAGCCACGAGCAACTGCGCCAGCTCCTGCACCTGTTGCGGCAACGACAGTGGCACACAATGCCGCACCAGTAGCGGCTCAAGCTGTTGCGACGAGACCCGCGGTTAACACACCTGTTGCGCCTGTTGTGCAAACCGCTCCCGTTGCTTATTCACCTGCTGTGACTGTACAAGTTGCGCCTGCCGCTCCTGCATTAGTCATGCCTGCTGTAGTGATGCCAGAAGTGACACCTGTGGCACCAGTAACGAGCGGCTTAAGTGCAGCGTTAGTGCAACAAACCATGATGGCTGTGGTGGCCGATAAAACAGGCTATCCCACTGAAATGCTGGAACTTGGCATGGATATGGAAGCCGATTTAGGTATAGATTCGATTAAGCGCGTTGAAATCCTAGGCACAGTGCAAGACGAACTGCCGGGCTTACCTGAACTCAGCCCAGAAGATCTGGCAGAGTGTCGTACCTTAGGTGAAATCGTTGACTACATGCAAAGTAAGCTTACACAAAATGACAAGCTTCCAGCAGTTGGTTCAATTATCGTAGCGCCTATTACTGCTGCAAATGTTGCAACTCAAGTGGCAACAGCCGCACCTGCCGTTAACGGTTTAAGCGCTGCGTTAGTACAACAAACCATGATGGCTGTGGTGGCTGATAAGACAGGCTATCCCACTGAAATGCTGGAGCTCAGCATGGATATGGAAGCCGATCTAGGTATCGATTCGATTAAGCGCGTTGAAATCTTAGGTACAGTACAAGACGAACTGCCGAGTTTACCTGAGCTCAGCCCAGAAGATTTGGCTGAGTGCCGTACCTTGGGTGAAATCGTTAACTACATGAACAGCAAATTGCCAGCGGCTGACCAAGTTGTCGTTTCTACAACAGCGCCAACAACTCCTGCAGCCAGCGGTTTAAGCGCTGCGTTAGTGCAACAAACGATGATGGCAGTGGTAGCCGACAAGACGGGCTACCCCACTGAAATGCTGGAGCTCAGCATGGATATGGAAGCCGATCTCGGTATCGATTCAATTAAGCGCGTTGAAATCCTAGGCACAGTGCAAGACGAACTGCCAGGTTTACCTGAGCTCAGCCCAGAAGATTTGGCCGAGTGCCGCACCTTGGGTGAAATCGTTGACTATATGAACAGCAAACTGCCAACTGCGGGATCAGTTATCGTAGCAACTCATGTGACAACTGCCGCGCCTGCCGCCAGCGGTTTAAGCGCTGCGTTAGTGCAACAAACCATGATGGCTGTGGTGGCCGACAAGACAGGCTACCCCACTGAAATGCTGGAACTGAGCATGGATATGGAAGCTGATCTAGGTATCGACTCCATCAAGCGCGTTGAAATCTTAGGCACAGTGCAAGACGAACTGCCGGGCTTACCTGAGCTGAATCCTGAAGATCTGGCCGAGTGTCGTACCCTAGGCGAAATCGTTGACTACATGAACAGCAAACTACCTGCGGTTGGCTCGGTTTCAGCTACAACAGCAGCGCAAGTCACTGTTACCACTACAACAAATAATGGCTTAAGTGCTGCACTTGTCCAACAAACCATGATGGCTGTGGTGGCCGACAAGACAGGCTACCCCACTGAAATGCTGGAACTCAGCATGGATATGGAAGCCGATTTAGGTATCGACTCCATCAAGCGCGTTGAAATTTTAGGCACAGTGCAAGACGAGCTACCGGGCTTGCCTGAACTTAATCCTGAAGATCTGGCCGAGTGTCGCACCTTAGGTGAAATCGTTAGCTATATGCAAAGCAAGCTAGGCCAAAACGCGGTAAGCCAGAATGCCGCGCCAGTTAGCGCTGTCGTTCAGCCTGAACCTACTATCGATTTACCGCCACACAGTGAGGTGGTGCTAAAAAAGTTGCCAGCGGCGGCTGAGCTAGCGCAACTATCGCCACAGCAATCGTCAAAGCAATCAGCGCAACAAGGCCTGCCACGCGTTTTTGCTAAAGATGCCTGCATTATCATTAGCGATGATGGCCACAATGCTGGCGTACTTGCCGAAAAATTGCATGCTCAAGGTCTAACGGTTGTGGTTGTGCGCTCGCCTGAAAGCCTTGTGGCCAGTGCATCACCGCTCAATAGCCACATTGCCAGCTTCACATTGGCGGCGATTGACGATGCCAGCATTGGTGCCGTAATTAATGAGATCAAAAGCTTAGGTACGGTTGCAGGCTTTATTCATCTGCAACCACAACATAAAAACTCAGCCGATGCGAAAGGTTTAGTGTTGTCCAGTGCCGCCAAGGCATCCGTCGAGCAAGCGTTCTTGTTCGCCAAGCACTTACAACCGTTTTTAACAACAGCAGCGACCGCCAATACTGGTAGTAGTTTTATCAGCGTCAGTCGTATCGACGGTGGTTTTGGTTATCTCAACCACAGCCAAATTGCCCGCAGCGAGTTAAACCAAGCAGCATTGGCAGGTCTGACGAAAACCTTGAGCCACGAGTGGCCAAGCGTGCATTGCCGCGCCTTAGATATCGCGCCAGCACTTGATGCCAAGCAACTGGCCAATGCAGTGATCGCTGAGCTCTTTGCAACCGATAACGTATTGGAAGTCGGTGTTAGCCAAGGCGCAGCCCAAGCACTTGAGCGTGTAACCTTAGTTGCTGGCAAGGCTGATACCCGCCACAGCGCGGCAAACTTGACGAGTGCAGATAAAATACTGGTGACCGGTGGCGCAAAAGGCGTGACCTTTGAATGTGCGCTAAGTTTAGCCAAACGCAGCAAGGCGCACTTTATCCTTGCTGGCAGAAGCAGCCAACAAGCCATTCCCGCTTGGGCACAGGGTAAGAATAACAGTGAACTTAAAGCCGCAGCTATTGCCCACATTCAAAGCTTGGGCGAGAAACCCACGCCAAAACAAGTGGATGCCTTAGTATGGCCAGTTCAAAGCAGCCTAGAAATTGCAGCCGCACTGCAAGCCTTTACCGCTGTGGGCGCGAGCGCCGAGTACTTAAGTCTCGATGTTAACAATCCAGATGCGATCGCCAGCACGATAGTGCCGATCACCGAGTTGTCGCCTATTACTGGCATCATCCATGGTGCGGGCGTACTCGCCGATAAACACATCCAAGACAAAACCTTAGATGAGTTAGCACGGGTGTATGGCACTAAGGTCACTGGTATAAGCAATCTACTTGCCGCACTGGATTTAGATAAATTAAAACTGATTGCCCTATTCTCTTCGGCGGCGGGTTTTTACGGCAATACTGGCCAAAGCGATTACGCCATGTCCAACGACATACTCAACAAAGCCGCACTGCAACTGGCGCAGCAACTGCCAAATGCCAAAGTGATGAGCTTCGATTGGGGTCCGTGGGACGGCGGCATGGTGAATCCTGCGCTGAAAAAGATGTTTATCGATCGCGGTGTTTATGTGATCCCGCTAAAGGCAGGCGCTGAGTTATTTGCTAGCCAATTACTGAGCAACACAGGCGCACAATTGCTGGTCGGTACTGATATGCAAGGCACAGTTCCAAGTGACGAGCAAGCAACTCAAGGTAGCAATCTAAAAAAGCCTGAAGCGGATCTGACCACTGACGCGTCGGATCCGCATGCTTTGGCATCAACACTTGCTGCAATCGCTTTCACGCGACCGCTAACACTGCAGCGCGCACTGGACCCTAAGGCAATGATCTTTATTGAAGATCACTGCATTAACGGTAATCCCGTATTACCGACTGTGTGCGCGATTCAGTGGATGCGTGAAGCCGCCTTTGATGTGCTCAAGCAACCAGTCAAAGTGCAAAGCTACAAGCTGTTGAAGGGCATTATTTTCGACACTGCCGTGTTACAAAATGGAGTGTTAGAAAGTGCAGCCCCCATCACGCTGGAACTTGAACTTGTACCGATTGCGTTAACGGATAAAGCAACGGAAGACACAGACGAGTGCATGAGTAGACAATTCAGTGCCTTAATCAGCTTTGAAGGTCGTCCGCAATATCAAGCTATCCTAGTCGTTGATGATGCTGTTGATGACGCGGCTAACGATTACTTAGCCACTAACAGCAAAGCAACCGCCTTTGACGCGCAAAGCTTGGCGGGACTTTCTGTCATCACAACTGCGGGCAGCCTTTACAGCGACGGCACACTTTTCCACGGCCCAAGACTGCAAGGTATTGAGTCGGTGGTGAAGTTTGACGATGCGAGCTTAATCGCCAAGGTGAGCCTACCCCATGTTGCGTTAGCAGACTGCGGGGATTTTGTGCCTAATCTCACGCCTAAAGGCTCACAAGCCTTTGCGGAAGATTTGTTGCTACAGGCGATGCTGGTGTGGGCGAGACTCAAATATGGCGCGGCAAGTTTGCCATCAAGCATTGGTGAGTTTATCTCCCATGCGCCGTTTGCCTTTGGCGATAAAGGGTATCTAGTGCTCGAGGTGGTAAAACACTCAGGCCGTGCCCTTGAAGCCAATATTGCTCTGTATCATCAAGATGGCCGCTTAAGCTGCGAGATGAACAACGCCAAAGTCACCATCAGCAAAAACCTTAACGGTGCATTCTTAGCTAATAAAGTTGCTAATAAAGCCATTGAAAGCGTGGAGGCAAAAGTCGAGTGAATTTAGCCCACACTTTAGTAACTATACATAGCGGCCAAACTGAAACGTCGATAGCAGACACGGCTATGACTGAAAAGCTTGCCAAGCCACTGCGTATTGCAGTGTTGCTTGGCGACGCGGTCAATCTTGACTCTCACTCAGCCCAAGTATTAGAGACGTTTGCGGAACGTGAAAGAGTTCAAATTTGCGCTTTAGATGCTGCCCCATCTACAACACAAGAGCCGACAGCTCATGAACCAAAAGTGCATGAACCGTCAGTGTATGAGCAAAGCTCGCTCACTGCCTTGTTAGGCCAAGCAACAACAGCCATTGAGCAAGGCAAGCTCGTTGAACTTAAATTCAATGATGGCAATCTGCCCCAGCCTTTGGCTCAGTCCCTGTATTTGCTTGATGGTTTACGTGCCGCCAAACTGCGTCTTCACGCCCACGCGTTTATTGCTGGCTTTGCCGCTGGCAATCAAACTACAGGTGTTGCAAATGCAGCGGCTGTTGCAAATGCGGCGTTAGTAGCGGCAAAGCGCAGCCCTGCACAAACCGTTCAGCATCAACTCGTCGCCAACACTCTCAACGGGGCCTTTGTTGCGCTGCGCCAAGGCGTAACCGCCCTCGCTGCGCGAGCACAAGCGCCGCTTCATGGCGCAACTGATATTAAAGAGGCAAACGACACAAATCATCAAGCGGGCTATTGGTTTAGCGACCAACATCAAGCGCGGGTGTTGTGCCTAAATCTTGTCGCAAAAACGTCAAATCAAACGGATGAGTCTCGACATCTAAACCAAAGTATTGTGCTGACCCAAGGCACACAACTTACCGCACCCAAAGCCCTTGTTGATGAAAACAGACTATTTGTGCCGATAAGTGGTGACAATATTGATTCACTCATCGCGCAAGTATTGCAGCTAGTTAACACAGTGGAAAATGGCGCTGGCTTGCACGCTGACTTTCGCGCTGAGCAACTCAAACCTTGCTTTGAACGCTATGATGCCAACGCACCACTGGCATTAGTCTTGATGGCAGCATCGATTGATGACCTCAAACTTGAAGCCAAAGCTATGCTTTCGGCGCTTGAAAATGATGCAGTGCGTCATCATGGTCAACACTTTAAGACGCCAGCGGGTAGCTGTTTTACCGCGAAGCCGCTAGGGGATGCGGGGCTGACCTTTGTATATCCCGGCGTTGGCACTGTTTACGCCAATATGTTCAATAACTTGCATGAGTATTTCCCCGCGCTGTATCACCAGCTAGAACGTGAAGGCGATTTAAGCGCCATGCTGCAATCATCGCAGATTTATGCGGCAGATGTTAAAACCGCAGCTGGCATGAGCTTAAGCCAACAAGCGATTAGTGGCGTGGGCGCCAGTTATCTATTCACTAAGCTTTTAACCCAAGTCTTTAATATTAAGCCTAAAATGGCGCTCGGTTACTCAATGGGCGAAGCAGCCATGTGGGCCAGCCTAGATGTGTGGCAAACGCCCCACGGGATGATCAACGCCACCGAAAATAGCGATATTTTCAACCATGCCATTTCTGGCGAGCTAACCGCAGTGCGCCGAGCATGGCAGCTTAAGGATAATGAATCCATAGTGTGGAATAGCTTTGTGGTGCGCGCCGATAGCAAGGAAATCAAAGCATTACTGCCAGAGTTCCCTCGCGCCTACTTAGCCATCATTCAAGGTGATACTTGCGTTATTGCCGGCTGCGAAACAAGCTGTAAAGCCCTACTTGCAAAGTTAGGTAAGCGTGGGATTGCCGCCAATCGGGTCACGGCAATGCATACCGCGCCAGCCCTGTTAGTCCATGGGCAAGTACAAGATTTCTATACTCAAGCAGTGAAACCTGAGGCACTGAAACCTAAGGCGCTGGAAGCGGCAGCACATGGCTCGCCTATTCGCTTTATTAGCGCAGCGCAAACTGCGCCAGTAACCGTGGATAGTCACAGCATTGGCCGCGCGATTGCCGATACCTTTTGTTCGCCACTCGACTTTAGTGCGCTCATTCAAAATGCCACAGAGCAAGGCGCAAGGCTATTTGTCGAAGTGGGCGCCGATAGGCAAACCAGCACACTCATAGATAAAATCAGCCATGCCCATGCAGGCCAAAGCACCGAGAACGCAACTACAGTAGCCATAGCCTGCAATGCCAAGGGTGCTGATGTGATTACCAGCTTACTCAAGTGTTTAGCTCAGCTGATAAGCCACAGAGTACCGCTTTCGCTCGCGCCGCTTATTCAGCCATTAAGTGCTAATGCAGCCCCTTTATCATCAGCTGTATCACCAAAAGGAGAACCCCTGTGAGTTCTCAGCATTCCCCTACGATTGATAAAACTAACGTGCCTACCATTGCGTCAAACCGCGCATCAAAAAGTGCGTCAAAAATTGCGATTGTCGGTCTTGCGACTCAGTATCCTGACGCCGACAATCCTCAAACTTTCTGGCAAAATCTGCTGGATAAAAAAGACTCACGCACCCAAATCAGCCGCGAGAAGCTCAATGCCAATCCCGCCGATTACCAAGGTGTGCAGGGGCAATCTGACCGTTTTTACTGTGATAAAGGCGGCTATATCCAACACTTCCAGTTTGATGCCAAGGGCTATCAACTGCCTGAGTCTGCCTTTGACGGTTTAGATGAAAGCTTTTTATGGGCACTCGATTGCAGTCGTAAAGCCCTTCAAGACGCAGGGATTGCACCAAGCGATGCCGTACTGGCGCGCACAGGTATCGTAATGGGAACCTTGTCGTTCCCCACGGCCCGCTCCAACGAATTATTTTTGCCTCTGTATCATCAAACCGTTGAAAAGGCGCTACAAAACAAACTTAACCAAAGCGCATTTCAGCTGGCTGATTTTGGCAACTCAGTTAACGCTCTCAATGCCAATAACCAAGCATTAAACGTCGCCAATGGCGCGGTTGCCCACACAGCCTCAAAGCTGGTCAGCGATGCGCTCGGTTTGGGTGGCACTCAGTTGAGTCTGGACGCCGCCTGCGCCAGTTCGGTTTATGCGCTCAAACTCACCTGCGATTACCTAACAACAGGCAAGGCAGATATGATGCTTGCGGGCGCAGTATCGGGCGCCGATCCCTTCTTTATCAACATGGGATTCTCGATTTTCCACGCCTATCCAGATCACGGTATTTCGGCGCCCTTTGATAGCAATAGCAAGGGCTTATTCGCCGGAGAAGGCGCTGGGGTGTTAGTCTTAAAACGCTTAGAAGATGCCGAGCGCGATGGCGATAACATCTATGCCGTCGTTAGCGGCATTGGTTTGTCGAACGACGGTAAAGGCCAGTTTGTATTAAGCCCCAACAGCAAGGGCCAAGTGCAAGCCTTCGAGCGCGCCTATAGTGCCGCAAACACACTGCCTGCCAATATCGAAGTGATTGAATGCCATGCCACAGGCACGCCGCTTGGGGATAAGGTCGAACTCGCTTCGATGGAACGCTTTTTTGAGGACAGACTCGCTGGCTCTGCTGTGCCGCTGATCGGTTCGGCAAAATCCAACTTAGGCCATTTACTCACAGCCGCGGGCATGCCGGGGATCATGAAGATGATTTTTGCCATGCGCTCGGGTCGACTGCCGCCAAGTATTAACTTATCAGCGCCGATATCCTCGCCTAAGGGTTTGTTTAGCGCTAAAAATCTGCCAACAGAACTGCATGCTTGGCCCGATAAAGTCGGTAATGACCGCCGCCACGCAGGTGTTTCTGTGTTTGGTTTTGGCGGCTGTAACGCGCATTTATTGCTGGAATCCTATGTACCGGCAAATACCAGTAGCAAACATCAGCAGAGTACAGCCCAAGTAAGCTACCAACATACACCATTAAATATCATTGGCTTAGCATCACACTTCGGGCCTTTATCCTCCATAAATGCACTGGATAACACGATTCATGCTCGGCAACATGCCTTTATCCCGCTGCCCGCTAAACGTTGGAAAGGCTTAGATAAACATCCTGAGATCTTAGCTAACTTTGGCTTGCCTTCTGTACCGCAAGGCGCATATATCGACCAGTTCGATTTTGACTTCCTGCGCTTTAAAGTGCCGCCCAATGAGGATGACCGCCTGATCTCCCAGCAACTGCTGCTGATCAAAGTGGCCGATGAAGCGATCCGTGATGCCAATCTAAAACCCGGTGGCAAGGTGGCCGTATTAGTGGCGATGGAAACTGAACTCGAATTACACCAGTTCCGTGGCCGCGTAAATCTACACACCCAACTGGCAGACAGTCTTAAAAAACAAGGGATAACACTCACACAAGCTGAGTATCTCGCCCTTGAAAAGATCGCCATGGACAGTGTGCTCGATGCCGCCAAACTGAACCAATACACCAGTTTTATTGGCAACATCATGGCGTCACGTATCGCATCCCTTTGGGACTTTAACGGCCCTGCCTTTACCATTTCGGCGGCGGAGCAATCGGTCGCCCGCTGTATCGATGTGGCCGAAAATCTGTTGTCCCAAGAATCCTTAGATGCCGTAGTGATCGCCGCCGTCGATTTAAGTGGCAGTTTAGAGCAAGTGATCCTTAAAAACGCCGTATCGCCAGTGGCATTTACTGCCACTGACGCAGGCTGGAAAGTCGGTGAAGGTGCTGGCGCGTTAGTGCTAACAGCGCAATCAAGTGCAGCCCAGCCAAGTAATGCCGCTGACAATGCTAATACCAATAGCAGCTATGGCAACAGTTATGGTCACATCAGCGGCCAAGTATTTGGCGCGATTTGTGACATACAAGGTAATAGCAACACAGCGCGCATTTGCGATGACTTGCTAACCCAAGCCAAGGTGAATAGCAGCCAGATTAGCTTGATTGAAACCAGTATTGCGGTTGAGCAACTTGACGATTCAGAGTTGGTACTCAATACCCTGCTGCCGAGTGTGAACCAGCGCAGCCAAGCTGCTGATACCCTAGGCCACAACTTTGCCGCTGCGGGTATGGCGAGTATTTTGAGCGCGCTGCTTCAGCTTAAAAATCAGGTGCAGCTTAAAAATCAAGCGCAACTTAACAAGCATTCTTCTCAAGCTCAGCAGCACGCACTCGTTGCTACTTTTAGCCAAGGTAAATGCTCGCAGTTATTGCTCAGTCAAAGTGCCACGCAAGCGCACAGTTTGCAGCAAAGGCTTGAACAAGACTTAACGCTTTCTGAGCAAAAACACTTAATAAAACAAGTAACGCTCGGTGGCCGCGATATCTATCAGCATATCCTGGATACGCCGCTCGCAGGCCTCGATGCTATACAACAAAAAGCCCGAGCCATGACAGCACTGCCAGCGCGCAGCCAACGCAAACATTTGGCCCAAATAGCGAGCAAAGACACGAATAGCTTTGCAACAAGCAGCCCAACCACGGCTCAACAAAAAGAGACATTAAGCAGCATGCCAATGAATGCCCTAAGCACGCCCAATAAAAACGCCGCTCAAGCAGAGCTAAAAGACGCGGCATTTTTAAGCAATCAGCAACTCGTCCGTGAGGCGCATTTAGCCTTTTTGCAAAGTCGCGCTGAAGGACTGAAACTGGCCGATGCCTTGATGAAAGCCCAGCTTGCCAGCGAGTTAGCCGTCAATGGCCAAGTTGCACCAGTACAACAGCAAGCCATTGTTCAGGCATCTGCGACAGCGGTTCTTCCACATCCTGTGCTTTATCCCAATCATGCAAAAGTGCCTGAGTACACGCCGCCAACACCGATAAGCAAGCCTTGCATTTGGGATTATGCGGATTTAGTCGAGTACGCCGAAGGTGATATTGCTAAAGTATTTGGCCCAGATTATGCCATTATCGACAGCTATTCGCGCCGTGTACGTCTGCCAACCACAGACTATTTGCTGGTATCTCGGGTAACGAAATTAAACGCCCAGATGAACCAATATCAGCCTTGCACTATGACCACGGAATACGACATTCCTGTGGACGCACCGTATTTGGTCGATGGCCAAATCCCTTGGGCCGTGGCGGTCGAATCGGGTCAATGCGACTTGATGCTGATCAGCTACTTAGGTATCGACTTTGAAAACAAGGGCGAGCGCGTTTATCGCCTGCTCGATTGCACCCTGACCTTCCTTGGCGACTTACCGCGCGGTGGCGACACCCTGCGCTACGATATTTCCATCAATCACTTTGCCCGCAATGGCGATACCTTGTTGTTCTTCTTCTCCTACGAATGTTTCGTGGGTGACAAGCTGATCCTTAAAATGGATGGCGGCTGTGCCGGCTTCTTCACCGATAAAGAACTGGCCGACGGTAAAGGCGTTATTCACACCGAAGCTGAAATCAAAGCGCGCAACCTCGCCTTGAATAATCCGAATAAACAGCGCTTTAATCCGCTGCTTGATTGCGCGCAAAGCCAATTTGATTACAGCCAAATCCATAAATTGCTCGGCGCCGATATCGGTGGCTGTTTTGGCGGCGCCCATGCGGCGCATCAAGCCCAATATGGTTTGCAGCCCTCTTTATGTTTTGCATCCGAAAAATTCCTGATGATTGAACAAGTCAGCAATCTTGAGGTGCATGGCGGCGCGTGGGGCTTAGGTTCAGTTCAAGGCCATAAGCAGCTCGAAGCTGATCATTGGTATTTCCCGTGTCATTTCAAGGGCGACCAAGTGATGGCGGGATCGTTAATGGCCGAAGGCTGTGGTCAATTACTGCAATTCTTTATGCTGCATATTGGGATGCACGCCAGCACAGAAGAAGGTGGCGTCAAAAACGGTCGTTTCCAACCGCTCGAAAACGCATCACAAAAAGTGCGCTGTCGCGGTCAAGTGTTGCCACAATCTGGCCTGCTCACCTATCGCATGGAAATCACCGAAATCGGTATGAGCCCGCGCCCGTATGCTAAGGCGAATATCGATATTTTGCTCAATGGCAAAGTGGTCGTGGATTTCCAAAACCTTGGGGTGATGATCAAAGAAGAAGCCGAATGCACCCGCTACCTCGCGGATAATGCCAACAGCACAGCTAACAATACGACTAGAAATGTAGCTAAAAATGCTGTTTCGGCTGCGCCGCTTGTTTCGACAACACCCGCATCGTTAGCCGCGCCGCTGATGGCGCAGCTGCCAGATTTAACTGCGCCAACCAATAAAGGCGTAGTGCCGCTTAAGCATGTACCTGCGCCGATTGCGCCTGCGGGTTCAAAGTATGCTAACCGCGTGCCCGATACCCTGCCGTTCACGCCGTATCACATGTTCGAATTTGCCACTGGCGATATCGAAAACTGCTTCGGCCCCGATTTCAGCATCTATCGCGGCCTAATTCCACCGCGCACGCCTTGCGGTGATTTGCAGCTCACGACTCGCGTCATTGCGATTGACGGCAAACGCGGCGAGCTGAAAAAGCCCTCTTCATGTATCGCCGAATATGAAGTGCCTGCAAATGCTTGGTATTACGATAAAAACAGCCATCACGCCGTAATGCCCTATTCTGTGCTGATGGAAATATCACTGCAGCCAAACGGCTTTATCTCGGGCTATATGGGCACCACCTTGGGCTTCCCCGGCCAAGAGCTGTTTTTCCGTAACTTGGACGGTAGCGGTAAACTGCTGCGCCACGTGGATTTACGCGGCAAAACCATAATGAACGACTCACGTCTATTATCGACTGTGATTGCCGGCAGCAACATCATCCAGAATTTCAGTTTTGAATTAAGCTGCGATGGCGAGCCTTTCTACCAAGGTAAAGCGGTATTTGGTTACTTCAAGGGCGATGCGCTGAAAAACCAACTTGGCATAGATAATGGCAAGATCACTCAGCCTTGGCATGTGCAAAATGGCATAGCCGCCGATAGCCAAATCAATCTGTTAGATAAACAGCATCGCAGCTTTAACGCGCCACAAGGTCAGCCGCATTACCGTTTAGCGGGCGGTCAACTTAACTTTATCGACAAAGCCGAAATCGTGAAAGCTGGCGGTAAAGCGGGCCTTGGCTATTTATACGCCGAGCGCACCATTGACCCGAGTGATTGGTTCTTCCAATTCCATTTCCATCAAGACCCTGTGATGCCAGGCTCATTAGGGGTTGAAGCCATTATCGAGCTGATGCAAACCTATGCGATTGACCAAGACCTTGGTGCGGGCTTTAAGAGTCCAAAATTCGGCCAGATTTTATCGGATATCAAATGGAAATATCGCGGTCAAATTAACCCATTAAACAAGCAGATGTCGCTAGATGTGCACATTACCAGCGTGACAGACGACAATGGCAAACGCATCATTATGGGCGATGCCAACTTGAGTAAAGATGGCCTGCGGATTTATGAAGTTAAAGATATCGCCATCTGTATTGAAGAAGCTTAATGCGGTAAATTCTATTTATTGAATCACTTAAAAATAATCCTGCCGCTGCGTTGGCTTTTTACACCCGAACTTTTTACTCAAGTAATAGCAACGCAGCAGCATTAAAAACGAGACCCAAGATGACTAGCCATACTCTAGATCAATACAATAGCAATAACGAAAAACTCAGCCCTTGGCCGTGGCAAGTCAACGATGCAGAGCTGTGCTTTGATATCGACGCATTAGGCAAAAAACTCAAAGATTTAAGCCAAGCCTGTTACTTAGTGAATCACAGTGAAAAAGGCTTAGGCATAGCGCAAACGGCCGAAGTAACAACAAGCGACAGCCAAGCGCCACTAGGCTCACACCCCGTCAGCGCCTTTGCGCCCGCCCTTGGCACCCAAAGTTTAGGCGACAGTAATTTTCGCCGCGTACACGGGGTTAAATACGCTTACTACGCTGGCGCTATGGCCAACGGTATTGCCTCGGAAGAACTGGTTATCGCCCTTGGCCAAGCGGGCATTTTGTGCTCATTTGGCGCGGCGGGGTTAATTCCATCCCGCGTTGAAGCGGCCATTACCCGCATTCAAGCGGCGCTGCCTAATGGCCCCTACGCCTTTAACTTAATTCACAGCCCAAGTGAGCCCGCATTAGAGCGCGGCAGTGTTGAGTTATTCTTAAAACATAAAGTGCGCACGGTCGAAGCCTCGGCATTTTTAGGTTTAACGCCGCAAATCGTTTATTACCGCGCAGCAGGTTTGAGCCGCGACGAACATGGCGAGATAGTCATTGGCAACAAAGTCATCGCCAAAATCAGCCGCACCGAAGTCGCGACTAAATTTATGGAGCCGGCACCGGCCAAAATCCTCCAGCAACTAGTGAGTGACGGCCTTATCAGCCAAGACCAAATGGCGATGGCGCAACTTGTGCCAATGGCGGACGACATCACGGCCGAAGCCGACTCAGGCGGCCATACCGACAATCGTCCATTGGTCACGCTATTGCCGACGATTTTGGCGCTCAAAGATGAAATCCAAGCTAAGTATCAATATAAAACGCCCATCCGTGTTGGCGCAGGCGGCGGCGTCGGCACACCCGATGCAGCATTAGCCACCTTCAACATGGGTGCGGCCTTTATCGTCACAGGTTCAATCAACCAAGCGTGTGTGGAGGCGGGCGCGAGCGAACACACCCGTAAGTTACTCGCCACCACAGAAATGGCCGATGTGACTATGGCGCCTGCCGCCGATATGTTCGAAATGGGCGTGAAATTACAAGTGGTTAAGCGCGGTACTTTGTTCCCGATGCGCGCCAATAAGCTTTATGAGATCTACACCCGTTACGATTCGATTGATGCCATCCCTGCGGACGAGCGTAAAAAGCTCGAAGAGCAAGTGTTCCGCTCATCACTCGATGACATTTGGGCGGGCACAGTCGCCCACTTTAACGAGCGCGATCCTAAGCAAATCGAGCGCGCATTGGATAACCCCAAACGTAAGATGGCGCTGATTTTCCGCTGGTATTTGGGTCTATCGAGCCGCTGGTCAAACACAGGTGAAGTCGGCCGCGAAATGGATTACCAAATCTGGGCAGGCCCAGCACTGGGTGCATTTAATGCGTGGGCCAAAGGCAGTTATTTAGATGACTATAAGGCCCGTAATGCGGTGGATTTAGCCAAACATTTAATGGTGGGCGCAGCATATCAAGCGCGGATTAACCTGCTGTTATCCCAAGGCGCGAGCATTCCCGTTAGCCTGCAACGCTGGAAACCGTTAAATCGTTTTTAAACGTATTTAGCTCCTATAATCTTGTATTATAAGATCATAATATCTTCAAGCCGACACAAACTCACAGTGTCGGCTTTTATTTGTCTTTACTTATGAACGACATCAGCTCACAGTCTTTGATTCAACGTATTAGGCTGAAACTCTTACCGAAGCTTAGGTAAAAATTGCCTCCCCTCTTTTAATTCACTCACACCATTTTAAATAAAATGATTTAAATTATATTTAAAATCAATTAACTACTTAAAATTTTTAAAGTTGGCATTAAGATCGCAATCAAGTAAGAGCCATTAGCCGTTACCTTACAAGTGACACAAACGGTCATGAGAAGGATTAATACAAGGGCAGGAGGTTATTATGCTAGGTTGGACATTAGTATTTCTAGTTGTTGCCGTGATTGCCGGGTTGTTAGGATTTGCTGGGATTGCTGGCGCAGCGGCGGGAATAGCGAAAATCATTTTCTTCATATTTATTGTGTTATTAGTGATTTCTCTGCTGATCAATGCCCTTAAGGGTAAATCACCGCGACTATAATTTTTTTTAGAAAAGGAGATAGATATGAAACCATTTACCCTGATGACAAGTGCAGCATTCGCATTATTACTCGCCCTAGGTTTAACGGCCTGTAGTGATAACAAAGCCGAAGACGCGGGCGAAAAAATCGATGAAGTAATGACTGATACAGGTAATGCCATCGAAGATGCCTGTGAAGAAGTCAAAGAAGGTGTTAAAGCTAAAGATACTAAGTGCTAAACAAACCTCACTTTAGGGTGGCAATAGACTCGTCTACTGCCACCCTTTTGGTTTAGACTCGCTCATTTCTGCATCTCTCATCTCGACATCTATCCATTCAAGTGCAACGATTTTAACCAAGAACAATGGCATTGGAGGACTTGCATGCTAACGAAGATCCACATCAAATATTTGTACACTGCAGGTGCAGTATTGTTAGCCTATTTTGCAGTAACAGACACTTCTCCCCTGCTCACTTTCATTTGTGCATGGACAAGTCTGTCACTGTTTTTAGTCGGTTCAGCCTATTGGTTTAATCTCGCCAGTATTTTTAGAAAACGCCAAGATGGCACTATTCCTTGGTATATTCGTTGGGGTTTTATTCCCTTTTTATTAGGCAGTCGACTCTATAACCACTGGGCCAGAAAATACGATTCAGTACCACCCATGCAGAGGATTGATGAACATCTGTATCTCGGCTGTAGACTCTTTTCCGCAGATCTGGAAACGATTAAAGCCAATAAGATCACTGCCATTCTGGATGTCACCGCTGAATTTGATGGCTTAGATTGGTCGCAATTTGAAGATCATATCGAGTATTTAAATATTCCCATCCTCGACCATAGCGTACCGACCAGTGCCCAACTCAATCAAGCCGTTAACTGGCTGCACCGCCAAGTGCGCGCCAATAAACAGGTACTCATCCACTGTGCTATGGGTCGTGGCCGCTCAGTGCTGGTACTCGCCGCTTATTTGGTTTGTAAAGATAAACAACAGCACTTCGCCGAAGTACTGCAACAGATAAAGCAAATCCGCAAAACCGCTGGCTTAAACAAATGGCAATTACGCGCGCTCGATCGCATGCTTAGTCAAGGGAAAATTAACATCCACAAAGTGGCGTGGATTATCGCCAACCCAGTTTCTGGTGGCGGGAAATGGCAAGAATACAGCGAGCAAATCCAAGATGAACTCAAAGCCTATTTTGACCTGACTTTAAAACTCACAACAGCAGACGAAACCGCAAATGTCTTCGCCGAGCAAGCCCGTAATGCAGGCGCTGATATCATTATCGCCTGTGGTGGCGATGGTACTGTGACTGAAGTGGCCTCTCAAATCGTTGATACGGATATCGTCTTAGGCATCATTCCTCTTGGCACAACTAATGCCCTCAGCCATGCCCTCTTTGGTTTAGGCAGTAAGCTTATTCCTATCTCTCAGGCGCTGGATAATATTATTCAAGGGCATTGCCAAGCCATTGATACCGCGCGTTGTAATGAGGAGTTAGTGTTGTTGCTTGTAGGCATAGGGTTTGAGCAACAAATGATTGAATCCGCGAACCGTGAGCGTAAAAATGCCCTCGGCCAGTTTGCCTACCTCGATGGCTTATGGCGCGCAGTGAATGCCGATATCACTTTAACCATCCAACTCAGCTTAGATGATGCAAAACCCACAACATTAACGACTCATAGCCTAATCGTTGCCAATGCTGCGCCGTTTACCAGCGTGTTGGCGCAGGGCGATGGCGAGCCAAACATGACCGACGGTTTGCTCGACATTACTTGGTTGGATGCTGGCGATGAACCCAAAGAGCAGTTGCTTAGCCTCGCTGAATTAGCGATTGCGGGATGGGTAAAAGAAGGCAATAAGAGTGTGCGAGATCAACAAGCGAGTGCAAGTAAAGTCCATCATGCACATGCTAAAAAGGTCACCATCAGCAGCCAGCCTAAGTGTAAATATGTGATTGATGGTGAAGTATTTGAGCCTGCAGATCTCACTATTGAAGTCCAGCCAGCATCTCTTAAAGTGTTTGTTCCTTATCAGGAAACCACTGAGCAAGATGAGTGATCCTTGTGGAGGACATCCAGCCTAACTTTTTAGGCTGGATGTCTGAGAATTTATAGAACGAACAAAAAATATAAAATATTCAACAAAATAAATATAACCAGCAGAACCAGTACCCGCATGAAATTAAATTCACTACCTTTGGGAAGTGATTTTTGAGTGGTGTTACTAAAATCCTGAAATTTACAATCTATCGCCTGCGCACATTGCTGTAGAACTTGTTGTAATTCCTTTCTATCAGTACTGTCACCTAATATCAATTGAGCACCGTTGGGCTGGTACAATTCTAAATAAGCCAGATAATGTTGGACAGTATCTTCCGCTTGGCGATTGCGGCTGATCTGATGCCAGCGGGTGATTTGCAGCTGATAAAGTTGCACTGCTTTGATGTCCGAAAAGGCATAGGAACGCCACCGCCACAATCCCATATACCTCCCATTGAATAAACCTTTACCGAGCCACAATTGCTGTTGCTCAGCATCTAACCAACACTGTTGCTGAACAAACGCAGTCGGTAACACGGGTAACAATAGAAACAGTGTTACCCAGCCGAGAACGAGCTGTAGTATCGGATCGGGTTGTAAATAGGTTGCTCTGGCGCAGAGTAAACCAAGCAGTAATAACCCAGCAGCAAACAGCCATAATAGAGGTCGGTACTGAGTACTCAGAGTTTGAATATAAAATGCATTTTTAGAAGGTTGATTGAGTTTCACTGAACTTGTTCCTTGTTCCAAAAATTATCTCACCATTCAATATTGACCTGTGCCAGTAACAATAAGAGGCATTGATAGTTTGCACAATCAACACCTAACTCATTTCTAGACGCTTTCGAGTTAAACCAAAGACTGACATCAACGTAAATAAACAGTTGCGATATAACTCATACTGCAAATATAAGCTGCAACTTTGCAGTTGCAGCTAAGGTGTTATTGACCCGCAGCAGTATCCTCACCGGTCCAGAGTCGCATGATACGGTAAGGCGGTTTGGCGGTTTCGGCTTTTCCATTAAAGGCTTTTGCTTTATGCAATTGATTCACTGAAATATATAACCAGCCTGTTTCACCAAATTGCACACTATCAGGAAAATCCAGTAGTGGAGAACTGACCGCTGTTGTTAGTGTGCCTTTGTTATCTAGCATGGAAATGGCATTGTGGTTCAAATTGGTAAAGTAATGATTACCTTGTTTGGACGTTGCTGCGCCATCTGATACAGGCTTGGCTCCGACTAATTTTACCGTGGCGATAATTTTATCATTATTGCCTGTTTGTAAAGCCGCAGTCGATAACTGATACCAGTGAGTGCCATTCATTGCACCATAATAGAGTGTACTTCCATCGGCAGATAAACTGATTGGATTGACCGCGACACTGGCAACTTTGCCATTAAACAATGTTGTTTTGTTATCTATGTTCATTACAGCATCCGTTTCGGCCTGCAGCGAGCTATGACCTGAAAAACGTATTGTATGACCATCGTCGATACGCACCGCTAAGAGGCCAGGGTTGGCGATATCGGCTAAATAAATCCAGCCTTTTTGAGAGTCGACCACCAGATCCTGCATAAAGCTGCCTTTAGGCGCGAGAGCTTGTGGTAGGACGATTTGTTTATATAGACTGCCGTCCTTAATATTGAATCCCCAAATCCTTGTCTGCCCTAATTCTAACCCCATATCTGCGGTCCAGAGGTGTCCAGCTTTGTCCTGAGCAATACCTAATAAGGTATCAAATTGAGCAGTATTGGCTGTCGATGTTTTTTGCAAATCCATTGAAGGCCAAGCTTTATAAGCGTTGGTCTCACGATTAACTTCAATCAATTGCAAACCTGATGGTGTATCAAATGGATGTACTGTGGCAAAAATCCGACCTTGTGCAGTGACGCTGACATTGCCAGGTCGTATTGGCAATTCAGCGACTGTTTCAAGACTTCCTACTACTGGGGTGGCGTTTACAAAACTACTGGCTGTCAAAGAAAGCCATAATGCTGTTGTTAATAAGTGTTTCATATTCTATCTCCGCTTTTTCTGTTTAAGGGCTGTAGAATAGGAGTTATTATTTACAAAAAAAAGAGTATAAAGTTTAGCTCTGTTTCAATATTAATTTGATAATTAATATTTATTCAGCAGTCGTTTCACCGGTCTCGACTTGCTGCTCGTACTTGCTAAGCTTGTTGTAGAGGGTTTTAACGCTGATCCCCAGTTGTTCGGCGGTATCCGTTTTATTACCTTGAGTGGTTTCTAGTGCTTGATAAATAGCGATTCTCTCTAAATCATCTAAGCGCATGCCTTGGGGGATAACAACTTGTTCACCACCACATAAACCCACTTCATTCGTCTGAGGTAGCTGTAAATGGCTGGGTAAAATATCCTGATCGGCCAGAATATAGGCTCGCTCAATTGCATGTTTTAATTCGCGCACATTACCAGACCAAGGGTACTTAGCAATCATCTGAATACAGTCTTCAGCTAAGCTCTTATTCTGCTTTTCGGCCACGTTACGATAGGCAAGAAAATGCTGCGCAAGCCCAATAATATCCTCGCCACGTTCCCGTAAGGGCGGAACACGAATGGGAAACTGAGCCAAACGAAAGTACAAATCTTCTCGAAATAGCCCTGCCTCTATCGCCACTATGGGATCACGGTTAGTCGCTGCCACAATACGTACGTTTGCACGTTGCACTTTGTCGCCACCCACAGGACGATACTCGCTATTTTCCAACACTCTGAGTAACTTCACTTGATGATCAATCGGCATTTCGGTGACTTCATCGAGAAACAAGGTCCCGCCTTCAGCCTGCTCAAATACGCCTTTGTGATCCCGATTCGCCCCCGTAAATGCGCCTTTGACATGACCAAACAGCTCACTGTCGACCAATTCTGGGCTTAATGCACCACAGTTAATCGCAATAAAAGGCTCGTTCACCCTAGGGCTGGCAAGATGTATGGTATTAGCAACCAGTTCTTTCCCGACCCCACTTTCCCCAATAATCAGCACATTACTGCCTGTCGCAGAGACGCGACGAATTGTGCGATATAGCTTGTGCATAGGAGCTGATGAACCAACAAGCAAACCGTATTGGTCTAGCTCGCTAGCAAAAGGATGCAGTCGATTAGGCGATGACGCTAAATACTGTGCAAAATCAGCAAAAATTTCGCTGATTAGCGGCATATCGTAAGGTTTGCGAAAGTGGTAACCAGCAAAATGAGACATTAACTGATCAAGATTAGGGTTTGGCTGACCATCGGAGAGAAAAATAAACTCAATATTTGACATGGCCGCATTATCCAGCAGCACAAGGTAATCTTCACGACTAAGACTGGATAACTCAATAATGGCAACATCGACGTGATTTGCCTCTAGCTGCTCTATCCAAGGCAAGTCATCGACACTGCGTAGCTTATTAAAGTCAGCAGCGCCAGCAAGTTCGATGATTGCTTGCTCGGCGCCAACATCCTGCAAGTGATAAAAAAGTGTCAGTCGAGCCATGCGTATCTACTCCCTGTATGAAAAACTACTGTATGTCAGCCATGAAATTTTAACAACAGCAACGGTAATAGTTGCCGATGTTCTAAGATGATATCTCGATGAACTGAGAATATCAGTCTAAAAATCAGCCTGTTAAAATATCATTAAAAACGAGAACAGAATATGCATGGTAGCTGAACGAAACGAAATCAGTTTACCCAAGCAGTTAAACAATCTATGTCGAACACTGGCATTAGGAGGCCCATAATGAAGTCTAATGTTGTGCAACATCAGACTGATATCCGCGCCGATATCATGTTGATCGATGAAATCATCAAGCTGAATCAGGAAGGACTCACATTTTACAACCAAGCGAGGAGGTATGTCGAAGACTATAATCTTAAGCGTGTTTTTTCCGCCAAAGCTAACATCCATCAACGAATGTTAACTCGGTTTGAACAGCTGAGACGTTTGGCTGACGAGCCAATTAATGGCCTAAGTCACACCGTGCCCGTCACTTATACTCAAGCAACAGAATTGCTGCAACAGTGCCAAATTTCGCAGGCTATGACCGCCCTTGTCGATATAGAGCAGCAAGTGCTAATCCAAATAAAACAAGCAGTAAGGCAAGCGCATCAGCCACAACTTGCAAACCAACTTGCAGAGGGTGCCGCTTGGCTGCAAATGAGTTACGACGGTACGGGATCGCTCAATCACCATTAATTCCCTGTCGCTAAGTGAGCCATATTTAACCGACTCCCCTCCACTTTTACTACAGACATAATACCGCACTGATGAGTGCGGTTTTTTATGCTCGAATGATGGCTCAGCATGCCAGAAAAAATTACACTTTGTCGGTAAAAAAGACCGACCTAAAGGAAAATGCTAAGGTATAAAAACGCCAGATAAAAAAATTAAAACATTAAAAATCATTAACTTAAAAACATTGGCACGATTGGCGCATTATCTAGCTTCGAGAAAACAACGGAGGATATGATTATGAAAACTACAACAGCATCAGTACTAGTGGCTTTACTTGTCGGTTCAATCAGTTTAAATGTGGCCGCCGCCCAAGATTGGAAAGGCGGAACCAAGGATGCGTGGATCGATGGTAAAGCAGAAACCACTTTACTGCTCAACACGAATCTCAATTCCTTCGACATCATTACAGATGTCAAAGATGGTAAAGTGACATTAACAGGTAAAGTGGAAAGCAGTGTGGATAAAGCCCTCGCCACAGAGCTCATCAAAAGCTTAGATGGAGTGAAAGATGTCGATAACCAACTCACTGTGATGAATGAAAAAGAAGGCACCAGTGAAGTTGTTGCCACCTTAACTGACTCTAAAGTTGCCACAGTCATCAAAACGCGTTTACTGTTTTCAACTGACGTATCCGGCACCCAAATTAATGTGGATGTTGCCAATGGCATAGTCACATTGAAAGGTGAAGTTGCCAGCGATGCAGAACGTCAACTAGCACTGAAAATTGCCGAAAATACCGACGATGTGAAAAAGGTCGTTGATAAAATTAAAGTTGTTAAAAAAGTGTCTTAACTCTCGCGACAACGGCATTTTTTAAATTAAACGTATTTTAAGTAACAGCACACAGATCTAGACTCAAGGTTCGATAGTGCTTTATGAAAAAAGAATCAAAAAAACCAGCCTCAGCTGGTTTTTTTATGCCCATTTTCAGACCCAATCGAAAAGACTTACTCGCTTAAATTAAGAAGGGTGAATTCAGATGACTCGAATGATCATAAAGGAGAAGAGTTACAGAACACTGAGCTAAAACGCAGGCGTTACTCAAGCTTCAAAGTCAAACTAAGCTTCAAAGCCAAACTGGAATGCATAAAAATGTTGGCCATTCTCAATATTGATGGTCATAGTGCCAGTTAACCCCTGCAACTCCCCCGCCCCAGAATGGGGTATCACTTCTAAGATCAGACGATTTTGTCCATCGGTCATAATGCCAAAATGTTGTAATACAAAACTGCCCTGCTTACCGCACAAGTTGCCAACCACTTGTTCAATGGCCACATAGCCAGCTGAGCCCTTGACTGACGTCATAGCACTGAGCATTTCCTCCTTGCTGCGCCCCTCAAGCTCACCATAAAAGGTTTTATCTAAGCCCATACGTCCTAACGTCACACCACCAATGCCAGTAGCATAGGGGCTATCTGGAGTGAGCTTAACATCAAATTTCCCAGTGATTTTGCTAACTTGCATGACACTCTCCTTGTCGAAATCTTATGCTGACCTATTACCTGCTAACGCTTGCTATTGAAGCAAACATCACCCACAGACCGAAAAACAACTTAGCATAAGCCTGCGCAGATCCATAATGGCATTTACACGCTACTTATGTATGCTGGTCTCACTCACTATCATCTCTATGGTTTTGACTATTTCAGGGCTTTCAGACATGGGTTGGTCAGACGCTCTATCGCGATAAGTCACAGCAATTTTGAATGGGGCTTCGAAAGGATAAACAGGTTCAATACTATCCACTTCGATTCGATCGCCAAGCATGACACTGCCTAAGTGTTTCAAGCTATTGAGCTTAAAATCCAGATTAAACAATCCAAGATACCAAAATACGCCTGAACCTTGAGTCGTCACAATAAAAGGCGCCACAAAGGGCATAGTTTGCATTTTAGGATCATCTTGAATCGGTGCGTCACTTTGGGTGTCCGGCTCTAGAGCGGGATCGAAATTTAACGGTGTAATGCGCAAGTAATCGAGTAATGCTCGACCTTTTACCTCACCATCTTGGTAGTCACCCATAGCAAACTCTGTTTGCTTGATCTTAATAAAATGTGTCAGTGCAACGGACTTGCCGCCCTCAGGCAGCGTTATTTCAACAGGATTGGCGGTATTTAAGCTAAAGAGTTTGAGCATCACTTCCGATGCATTCGCCACAGGCTTTACCTCAAAAGGTGTCACAGTTTCGATCTCATTCGCCTGAGCCTGAGTTTTTTCATGCGCCATGGCTTCATCGTATTGCATCACCTGTCCATCTTCCATCACCATATAAATATCATCATTGGTCATGTTGAAACGGTAAATACCCGCAGCAAGTAAGGCTAATACCACTAAGGTTGCCGCTATGGTTAATTTTACAAACGTACTCATCTTCTCTCCCCAATCGCGCTCGTTATGCGCTACTTTTCTAACACCGATAAACTTCAAATCAATGTTGGAGCAGTATTACAGATACTGAGTTAAAGCGAAGTGGGTAAAGTGTAAAAAATGCCGCTATTTTGAATTTTGTCAGGCTAAGTTCAGATTGTCCTTAGCAAAGATAACTAAAGGCATTGAATTTTTATCACCTTACCGTCTTCAAGCTTAAAAAATGCATCTTGCGGCATGTCTTGTGCCCATAAAGCTTGATAATCCAGATCCGCATAAATACCGCGAAACACGGCCCCAGATAAAGCATGAGAAACGACAATGACACGTTCAGGTACGCTCGGATCGTTCAGCCAATCCTTAAGACGCTCAGTTATACTGGCAAATGACTCAGCATTTGGAGCATAGGTATACCAGTCGACGATATGACTTAACTCAGGCTGGTTTTGCTTAATGTCAGGGACGCGCTGCTGTTCCCAATCACCAAGACCAAATTCAATTAAACGCGCATCCTTTTGTAACTGCGCAATAGGAAAACCAATTTGTTGACAAATAATTTCGGCAGTCTGTACTGCTCGCCCTAAAGGACTAACATAAAATGCCCATTCATCCACACTGTAGATACGCTGCATCAGTACTTCCCCAACCGCTTGTGCCTGTAACTTTCCCAACGCCGTTAGAGGAGAATTACAACGTCCCTGTAAACGTAACTCTGCGTTAAATTGTGTCTGCCCATGACGTAATAGATAAATCGTTTTTTTAATCAATTTGAGAACCTAGAAACATATTGCTGAAATACAGACTTGGTGTTGTATGCTAAGCTACGCTTTGGCATTGATAATGGGAAATGTCATTATTCAGTATCAAATGACGTCCTTTAGCATCAGAATGTAAAATACTCAAACTTACTGGACGAATGGTATTCCAAAGTGTTTCAGAATTTTGTTCCGTCAGGAAATAATTAGTTAATAATTTAACCATCAAAGATTCTAATACAATAAGCACATTACCACTGTATATCATGCCAATATTTTCAATGATTTCAAAAAGACGTTTCTCTACTATTTTTAATTGAGTATAAATAGATGAGCAAAACCCACGGGATTGCAACATCATAGTATGAATACACAGGGTTAAATCAAAACATTCTCCATTAACGTCAAAATCGGCTTTAAAATCCTCCAATGCTAACTTTTTAATCACAGATATGGATTTTTTCCGTCCCCGATTTAATATTCCAGCCGTTTCTATCGATAATGGTGACGTGCAAGAGTATACCATTTCAAACCGAGTATCCCTCAATGAGTTTGCTAGCATATTTGCATGCAATTCTCCGAGATTAGACAGTGAATGATGAGAAGGTGCAGACAGGTCGTACACGTCTAAAGATTTTGCATCCCCTTGACTAATTAGATATATAGTAGCCAATTAAATCACCTCAAATTTTATATTAAGTTCGACAATCTTAGCCGAGAGCAAGCTAAAGCAACCTACACTCGGCTACATTTTAGGCGGTTAAAAAACGTGGCGGACACCTAATGTAACAACTTTATCGTCGCCAACATCTTGCTTTATGCCAGACAATCTATATTCGCCTTCATATAAGGAAAAATGAGTATAAACTCGAGTCGATTTAGTCACTTTTTTGTCGATACCAATAGTAAACTGGCTGATATCAACATCAGTCACCTCATCATTTTGGCCAACAAGTTTAGAAAAATAGCCACCTAATCCAGAACGATCTTTACCAAACTCAGCTTTTAGTGTTGTACCCAATAAATCATAGGTCGCATTGATAAAATAGGAGTGCCCTTTCATATTGGAAAACGTCAAACTTTCAGTATGTTGAAATATTCCACCAAGTTTAACGTCTCCTAACTTAATTTGTGTAACAGCACGATAAGCATCGATATTAGCAATACCTTTATTAAGTGCTGCAGCTAAATAATAATGACTATTCTTGAGTTCCTTATCACCACTAGTCATACTCAATGCGTACAAATTATCATCGACACCATAATTATCTTGCATTAAGTAAGTGGCATTAAAATCAACTAGACCGAATAACTTTGGAGAGAAATACCACAGACCATCAGCACTTCGGGTCTGCCCAGCGACTAATTGATTGATATCGGCATTCGTTGTACCAAAAATATCGACTTTACCTTCTGACATTTTAAAAACTGTATCATTTCGACCAATAAGCAAAGAGCCATAAACGGTTTCAATACCTAAATAGCTATTTCTTGCAGAGAATACTTTGCTAGAATCATTGGCACGGTTAGACGTATTATTTACGCCAAACTCCATCTTGTAGATAATATTAATGTCGTCATTTATGCTTGATTTACCTTTGAGACCAATATTGGATGAGTTATTTTCAAGATAAGTGCCACTCTCACCCACGTTCACTCCACTAGTACCACTGTAAACAGTTGAACCTAACTCTGAATGGGTAACTGATAAATCAAGTCGCCCATAGATACTAGGCGATTCATCTGCTGTAACAGATGCTGAGCAAATGGCAAATGCTAAAGCGGTTAAAATTGCTTTTTTCATCGTGTTTCTCTTACTTATTTTGATATTAATGATTTAAGAAGAAACTCTTTACAAAGGTCATGACAATTAACGCCATGACCTACTCGGTTTATCAATCGACCATAGTGACTTTCTTAGAACGCCATACAGAAGCTGCGAGTACAATGGATAGTATTGAAGTGCCTAACCAGAAGTATTGCGCACTACCAAAGTCATAATGCTTAACACCTGCTACTTCGGTCACTACGATTAATTTTGAAGAAACAATTTCTTGCAGGGATGCCGCGAGGTAAGAGAACAAACCAATGAAACCCTTCACTGCGCCTACCGCATTTTTAGGCATTAAGTCACAGGCCGTTAAACCGGCAAGGAATACGACTAAACCACCGATTGAAAAACCGATCAGGCCCAGACCAAAGGCATCCATAGTGCGACTCTCTGAACCCCAGAACAGTAAGCACATACCAACTATATTTGCTAAACCGTATAGGAAGGTCGGAATATGACGATTGGCATTGAATACTTTGTCAGAAATAATCCCAGATAAAATAGCCCCAATGAATCCTGCAATCGGATATGAAGACATAGCAACACCTGCATCAATCAAGGAATAGTTTTTTTCCGATTGCAGGTACAACACAGCCCAAGAACTCATGGCATAACGCGATGAATACATAGCTGCACACGCTAAGGCAATAATCCAAACTACGGGTTGTCTTAATACAAACAGTTGAGCTTTACGAATAGCGACAGGATCATGCCCTTTAACTGACTCAGGCTCTTCACCATAAGCTGTTGCAGGATCTGGTAAACCATAGGTACGAGGGCGATCTTTTAGCAGCATAAACATACAAGCTGCAGCGGCAAATGCAGCAATACCAGCCCCAATAAAGCCTATCTGCCAGCCAAAAAAGCTTACTAATGAAGCAGTTAAAATCCAGCTAATTGCTTCACCGATATTGCGTGAGCCGCCCCATATAGAGTAAACACTGCCCCTTTGTTTAGGTGAGTACCAATGGAAGATTGAAACACATGAAGGAGCAGAACCCACGGATTGGAACCAGCCATTCATCCCCCAAAGCACTACAAAGAATACCCCTGCAACCCCCATTCCCATTGCCATGCAAGCAATAGAGGAAAGCATCAAGGAAACAGACATAAAACGGCCAATGTTGGCATAATCCGCTAAAAATCCATTTGAGAACTTACCAAATGCATAAGTAAAGAAGAATGCTGAGCCCATCAAGCCTAATTCTTCAATGGTTACAACACCTGCGTCGAGCATAGGTTTTTTAACCACACTCAACGCCATACGTACTACATAAAACATGGCATAGCCGAACACTAAGCCGATAAAAACCTGCCATTGATATTTTTTATAAATTGAACGAATTTTTTCGGGCGTCTCGTTCATAATAGGTAGATCAGCACCGGTTTGAAAAAATTTCTTTATCATAGCTTGCTCCAAAAGTTGGAAGTCTAGTTAGCCAAAAAGTAACGATGCACATATTAAAAATTCGTGTAACATCATTTTCACAGACACCTTAATATCCGATATGAATTGCAACAAATTGGCGAAAACGAGTTAGTTTTGACACAAACTCGTCCTAGAAGCGCTAATTCCTATGTGTTAATACAAGGCGCGAACGATAAAGATGGCTTAAGCTATTTTCAGCCCTAAAAAATCGAGTCAAATTTGACTCAACTAGAATTAAACAAGAATTTAAAATTTTAAAAAATATGCGAGTTGAATCACTTAATAAGGTATTGATGCCATGAGTTACATAAAACTGGACGAAATAAATCATGTTCTGCAAATAAAAATTAAAATTTTTACTCCATTTTTATTACTACTGTGGACAAGCATAGGATTAAGCTCACTCTTTAATTCCGCCTCTGCAGCAGAACCTCTAGTGGTATTAACCACCTTTTCTGAAGAACCTATGGGCGCCTTATTTGAAGAATTCAAACAGTTAAATCCAGATGTCCCCATTCAAGTGGTATATCGCAGGACTGGACCCGCATTAAAGTGGGTAAAACAATCGTCAATACATCCGGTAGATATGATTATTTCTTCTACTCCAACCTTCTTTCGCGATTTGGATAATGCAGGGCTTATTGTCGCCCCATCAGAACGCTATGAAATGCCGCCTTGGTTAAAAATACATGACCTTACTAAAAGTAATAAAACCATAGCATTAGGCTATTCTGGGATAACGATTATGTATAATCAGCGCTACCTAGAAAAAAACAACTTATCCATACCCCATACTTGGAAAGATCTCGCTGCAGCACAATTTTCCGGGCATATCATGATGAGTACGCCCAACAATTCTGGCACCACTCATATGATGGTCGAAGGAGTACTACAACAAAAAGGCTGGATTCAAGGGTGGGCGTTACTAAGGGAAATAGGTGGAAATTTGGCCTCAGTTTCAGCAAGAAGTTTTGGAGTGAGTGAGTCTATCTCTAGGGGGCTTGTTGGCGCCGGCGTCGTAATAGATAGCTATGCAATTGATTCTAAAGATAAATTTTATTTTACCAATTTTAATTATCTACCCAATACCGTTATACTTCCGACTTATATTTCCGTTACTTCCCGTGGCAGAAGTAAAGCGAATGTCGAAAAGCTTATCCAATATTTTCTCTCTACTAATGGCCAAAAGCTTATAAGCTCTAGTGCCGTTGCCAAACGTTCACTGACGGATGCTAGGCTTGCTAAAAGTACACAACCCGTCATTAATGAAGAAGTACTGTTTAACAGAGCCGATATTATCAATTCATTATTCGATCAGGTGATTACCTACCAATTACCTAAACTACAACTGGCATGGAAACTTATCCACCAAGCTGAAGCATCGACCACCATTTCATCTGATGAACAACAACTCATTAGTCAAGCACGACTATTAGCGAGTTCAGTTCCGATTGATGAAGCCGAGTCTTTATCTTTAGCACTACAGAATCAATTTATACAGATTTCAACAGAGCATAAGCACACCACAGAAATAGAACAAATTTTGTACCAGTGGCGCAAGAAAAGTGAGCATCAATTAGATCAGGCTATTAGTTTAATGAACAGCTTAGTGTCCAAAAAATCATGAAAAAATATCATTTTAAAATACCAACAACATTAGGAAGCAAATTAATGCTCGCCTTTGCGAGCATGACATTTCTCAATCTATCTATAGGAGTGACTACGGCTTTTATTTGGGAAGAACTCAGTAATAAGATAAATAATATCGTAGAGCATAGTCTACCACCACTTAATGGCGCATATATACTAGAAAGATCAAGTGGGAATATACAGACCATTATTTCTAATAGCTATAAAATTAAAGATGAATTCGATTATAAAAAATTTGAGGTTGATATAAAAATGAAATTATAACTATTGAAAAAGCCTATATGAACAGTAACCATGATAATGAGCTACTCCCTGAACAACGGATTGCACTCGATCATTTCTCAAGTTTAATTGAAAAACAAGATACGCTATTAAAACAAAAAATAACTTACAGCCAAGAACTTAATAACTTGCAAAAACGCATCACTTGGTTACATCAAGACCTTAATGATGAAATGACGCCCTTAATGCAAGAGGTCGAATGGCACGTGACTCGCTTACTGTCACATCCGGTAGGAAATACCTCGCCCAATGCATTAATGAGTGAATTTTTTATTTTGCAAGAATTATCCGCTAAAGAAACAGAACTATTTACCTTAGTGAATGAAATTATTGATCAAAGATACACGCGAGAATTAACGAGCGCCTTCTATTACTTAGATCAAAAAATAGTCGAAATTGAAGAGTTAGTAGAAAAACTGAAGAGCTTTCCTTCCACGATCAGCCATAGGCAAATAATGAAGAATCTAATCAACCTTATCAGCTCTAATGGTGAATTGATTCGACTATTAAAACTGGATACTGAAGCTCAACTGGCTTTATCACAATTAGCAACCCCATTAACTCAAGTGTTAACCCAATTTCACCGCAAAAACATTGCTACCTTGGAACAATCCAGCCAAGCATTCAACTCATTAAACATCAACACCAAATCTATGATAGTAAATGGAAAGTTGATTATTTTCCTTATATCCGTAATTTCTATTTTAATCAGTATTTTAGTATTGGCAATCCTCATTCGACAACGAGTATTAAAACGCCTTAATACCCTAGAAATTGATTTAAAAAATGTCGCTAACGGCCATTTAGACTGGCCGATAGCGACGCAAGGTAAAGATGAAATTGGCCACATGGGTGACTGCTTGCGACAATTCTGTGTCGATATGCAGGCAATGGTAAAAAGTAATGCTTTGACACTTATCAATAATGCCCAAGCAAGCTTGATTACATGTTATCCCAACGGGGAAATTGAATCGGCAAACCCTCAGGCATTACAATTACTGAGTTTAACCACGCTCGCCCCACAACTAACCCTTTGGCAAGCATTCCCCTCCACTAGCCAGCAAGTGTTATCGCAACAATTCGCGATTGATAGTGAGCTGCAACGAACGGGACGAAGTGAATGCATCCTCAATTTACTCAAGAATAACACCCCCCAATACTTGCATTTTCACCTGCAGGCATTCGAACACGCACGACAAGCAAAATACATGGTTACTATTACTGACATCACCAAACAAGAGCTCAATGCCCGCGAACTAGAGTCCTTAGTCGCTGACAGAACTTTAAATCTAACCTTTAAAAATCAAGAGCTAACAGCAGAAATAGAACAACGTGGCATTGCAGAAAGGCATTTACGTCAAGCGCAAGCAGATCTCATCCAAGCTGCCAAAATGGCTGCGGTAGGTCAGACAATGACAAGCCTAGCTCACGAGTTAAATCAACCACTTTCAGCAGTCAGTACCTATCTGTACAGTTGCCGTTTAGCACTAGCATCACATCAGTTCGATTTACTCACTGACATGCTAGGTAAAACCGAAATGATGAATTTACGGATGGCTAAAATTATCTCTGCTATTAGAAATTTCGCCCGAAAATCCCCCAGTAATATCGAAGCTGTTAGCCTAGATATCCGTCAACTCGTTAGTAACGCATTGGTACTAGTGGAAACCCGAGCTAGAAATGAAAACATCATTATTCATAATGAGTTAGATAAAGATCACATGATAATGGCTGACGCGGTTCAGGTAGAACAAGTACTGCTGAATATCCTAATTAACGCTATGGACGCCACCGCAAGTCAATTAGATAAACAGATCTTTGTATCAATATTCAATCAAACGAGCGCCAAATTAACACTGGCAATTTACGATAATGGCCCAGGATTTGACCCGAGTATTTTGCCTCTTATATTCACCCCGTTTAACACAACTAAGGCCGTAGGTCTGGGCCTAGGGTTGAGCATTTGTCGCTCAATACTCGAACGTTTTCAAGCTGAGATTTATGTGGCATCACACCTAAAAGGTGGCGCTATGATTATTTTGGAGTTTCACAATGCAGATTGAAAATTCGACGCAGTTTAATGTGCTACTTGTCGATGATGATGAGGATGTACTCACTGCCTATCGCCACTTATTACACCTATCAGGGTACAATGCTAAGGCAACCAACTCACCAGCTAAAGCCTTAGCGTTACTCAATGAAAACTGGAATGGGATTGTCGTCTCAGATATTTATATGCCCGCGATGAATGGCATGGACTTACTCGATGAAGTCAAAAAAATTGATCCTGAAATTCCTGTCATCATGATCACTGGTCACGGTGATATCCCACTCGCGGTCGAGGCAGTCAAACGCGGTGCTTTCGATTTCCTTGAAAAACCTCTCGACTCAGCTCAATTCTTACAACTGCTCAAACGAGCTCAACAAATCCGTCAAGGGATCATAGAACAGAGAGAGGCTATCTCTAGCACTTTTAAGGAACATCTATTCGGCACCAGTGAGCAGATCAATCTAATACGCCAACAACTGAGTCAAATCGCTAAAATAGATAAAGATGTGATGATTGAAGGACAAATGGGCACAGGTCGTCACTTAGTCGCATCAGTGTTGCATAGCTTAAGTCAATACAAAAACAACAGCTTAATCATCCATGATTGCAAAGAGCATCCCACATTTTCGGAATTAGAAGCCAGTATAGTCAAAGCCCAAAATGGTACCTTAGTGCTGCGTTCGTTAACTCAGCTAGACCATGATCATCAACGCTGGCTATGTACTCGCTTACTGGATCAGGAAAGACTAAATACCAAAAGCCACCGTACGATTTGCATTTTCGATACCAATCCAGATGATGAAGTCAAAACAGGAGCCCTATTACCTGAGTTGTATTACTACTTCTCACAGGCACGGATCCAATTGCCAAAACTCGCTGAACGCAAGAGTGATATTATTCCTTTATTCCGAAATTTCGTAAGCCAAAGCTGTAAGCGTTTCGATATTCCTATTCCCAAAATTGACTTGAATTATATCGATATTCTTAAACGCTACCACTGGCCAGGCAACATCCGTGAGTTACGAAATCTTGCCGAGCTCTATGCCGTTGGCATCATAAAACTTCCCGGTGAAGAAGCCCTCAAACTAGTACAAGCCCCTGACGCACCATTGGATGAGCTCGTTGACGCCTATGAAAAACAAGTCATTGAAAATATTCTTTATCTTTGTTCAGGTAGAGTCACAGATGCCGCAAATTACTTAGGAATACCTCGGAAAAAACTGTACCTAAGAATGAAAAAGCTCAATCTAGAAAAGGATAAATTTAAACCTAAGTCCTAGATAGTATCTGAGCCAGATAAAAGACTACCGCGGTGATATTTAAAATATCACTGCGGCAATGGATTTTGTGTTTATAAGTCGCACTACTTTTCGTTTTTCCACAAGGCTGGGGTTTGGCTTGGTTGCCAATTGCTTTGGGAGAAATGCGCTTGCACTAAGGAATAGATTTTATCTTGATAGGACACAAACTCAGGTAGTTGATAATTATGCTGATCCTGCCAAGCAGGGGCATAGTTATCTAGCGTATCAAAACGATACCCTTGACGTTGAGCTTCTTCAACAAAACGCTTAATTTTAGGCAAGTTGATGGTTGCACCTTGTCCGCGGTGAGCATTCTCAAACAGGAAGTCGTGGGTCAAGATAACCACTTTCCCGTTATGTAAACCATCACTACAATCTAAGTTCTGCGTACGACTGTTAAGCGGATTCATCGTCGTTCCAGCGCAGGTGTTGATCACTTGATTGACTTTTGCCACCAGCTCAACCCCATCGGCCATGGATTCAGCTGGAAAGGCAACCCCCCAATCCTCTGGTCCCCAGTCTAGATCCCAACCGAATATTTTATAGTCACTCTCGGCGAGCATGTTTTGAATTTGCACTGCAACTTGCGAACTGTTGGTCGAGGTTTCTGCGGTACAAGCAAAAGTGGGGTCCCAAGGCGGCACAGTATCGGATGTCGCACACAAGCCGTCGCCTTTGAGTTTACTGGTCACTCGCCAACCATTGGTGTAAGGCAAACGTGCCAACTTAGTCATCTTGTTATTGGGATAACTGGCGGCATTAGGAATAAGTTCAACCACTTTGGCCGTGTTCGTCACAAAATAGGTGAAATCGGTGGCCGCATCTTGATAGGATTTTACAGGCCAGAGTCCAACTTGATTACAATATGCCGCCCCAGATTGCACGCCATCAGTGCAGTTATGCAGCATATGATCGTAACTGTGATTTGCCAGAATATGACCATCATCTAGCAAGCGTTGTAGGGCGACAGCCGCTAACGCCTCGTTTTCATCCCCTTCACCATACATATGAAACGCATTAATAAAGAACGTCGCCTTGATATTGGCATCCTTTAACGCATCTAACAGCCCTAAGGTCGCGTCAATTGGACCATCATCAAAGGTAAGGTAAATGATTTTATCGCTGGCGTAGGCCGCACTTAAGCCAGTACTCAAGCTCGCAACACAAAGCCCAACTGAAACGGCTATCGATTTCAGTTTCATGATTTCATCCTATAAATAATGTTTAAAGATGAATAAGTTAGTTCTCTTTACGCACTGGTTAATTCATAACCTGTAGACAGCGAGTTCACTCATCCGTTTAGCTTATCTATAGTGAGTAATCCCACCAGCATTAGTTATACCATCCTAGCAACAAGCCATACTTTTCTACGCTAAGTCAATAAATCCTGCCTTTGCACCAGTTATACCAATCACATTAAATATCTAATCAGTTCAGAGCCTCACAGGCATTTCAATCCAAGGCGCATTGACGCAGAAATGGTCATTCCCTTTTAAGTCAATGCAACACCGGAGTGGGATGCCTGTGTGGCTCCCAAAGGGCGAGTTTCAACGCGCTTTATACTGCGTTTAAGGCTTTCGACAGAGCACCACTATGCCTTCAAGCCTTCGCCTTGTCTAAAGCGCGTTGAATTCCCGCTGAATGAACAGATATTTAATACGATTGGTATTAACTATCCCCTTACCCAAGGCTTCAAAGACAATAGAAAAATACCAATCCTAGTGTGAAAAGTACCGCATCAACAATTCGATAACAGGTAAGTTAACTGGAGAAAAAAACAACATAAAAGCACTACAGGGATGCAATAACATGTCAGAAGGTCAACTATTTAAGAGCTCTTTGCTCGCATTATGTATCGCTAACGCCTTGTTCGGGATGAGCTCAACCGCAGTCGCGGCGGAGCAACAAGAGGCAACCGCAGAAAATATTGAGGTAATCCAAGTACGCGGCATACGTCGCTCGATTGAAGCCTCAATGAATACCAAACGCTTCGCCGACTCCACGGTCGATGCCATCACCTCGGAAGATATCGGTAAGTTTCCCGATAAAAACATTGGTGATGCGCTGCAGCGCATTTCTGGGGTGACGGTCGATAGGCAATACGGTGAAGTGAGCGGAGTCACCATTCGCGGTACAGCGCCAGAACAGAGTCGTATTTTGCTGAACGGTCAAACCGTTGCGAGTACCTCTTGGTATGATCTTGGTCCTGCCACTCGTACCTTCAATATGGAATTATTGTCAGCCGAGCAAGTCAGTGCGGTTGAAGTCCACAAAACGCCAACCGCTAGCCTTGAAGAAGGTGCGCTAGGCGGCACTGTCAATCTCAAAACCCGTAAGCCCTTAGATCTCGATGCTCACACATATCAAGTGGCAGGTGAGTTGAGCCAAAGCAGCCTGTACGATGAAACAGATCCGAGTGGATCTTTCGTCGGAAGCTGGAAAAATGACGATGAAAAATTTGGTATTTTAGGCGCTTACTCAGTAGAAAAACTCACCAGTGGTCGGCATGTATTAGAATCACTCAGCGGTTACTATGAATACTTTGCCGCGGATCCTGCACAAAACCAAGAATCAACTGTCGGGGCGTGGGGGATTGGCTCACAGGCATTTAGGGCCGAACGTGAACGGACCAGTGCCCAAGTCACACTGCAATTTGTACCGACTGAAAAAACAGAGTTCACCTTAGATTACTTTAATTTTGAACTCGATATCCCCCACGTAAACCATAACTTCTTAACCGTTGGTGCCCGCGGTTCGGGCTCCACCAACGTAGTAAATAACGCCCAAGGCGGCACAGCATCGGCAACGATTCTGCCAGCGTATGCGTCGATTATTTATAACCCTGTGGTACGCCACGCGGTCAATATGAAGTCTGACGTACTCAACTTAACCGGAAAATACGTCGGAGACAGTTTTACGGTAAGTGGCGTCATTGGCCAATCGACCTCAGATGGCGGCACCCAAGGCGGCTCATCTTCTTGGTGGATCCCTGCAACGGATCAAGGTGGAAAAATTGGCGATCCTACCTTCCCTAATGGTCAAGGCAGTGTCGATGGTGGCTTTAGTTATGATGCCACAGGTCCCTATCAAGTGGTGCTGACGAGCTTAGATGCCAACGATGCTAGCCAGTTCAAGCATGCGCAGGAAGCCAACTACGAAACCACAGTGCAAGATCATAAAGTCACCTACGCGCAGTCTGACTTCGAATATCAACTCGATCATGATTTTATTAATAAAATTGCGGTCGGGATTAAGTACAATACCAGTGATTTCGAGCGTAATGCTTTCAACCGTAACCCCGCAGAAATCCTAGGTTTCGTGCCCAATGGCAACCTCGCTAACTGGAGCGATGGCGTGCTGTCTGGGCTACATTCCCAGAGCGGCGGCAATGTACTCGACTCCTATGCCAAGTTAGATGAAGACAAATGGTGGGCCTTTATCAGCGAGAAATACGCCAATGGTGAGTTAGTGGAAGTCGCCGATCTCGGTAACACCTTCACTGTCGAAGAGGATATGTTGGCCTTGTACGCCCAAGCGGATTTCAGCGGCGAATTCTATCGTGGTAACTTTGGTTTGCGTTACGTTAACACAGACCAAACCTCAACCGGTTTTGCCGATGGCAAACCCTACAATGAATCCGTTAATTACGATAATTGGTTACCGAGTATCAACGTCGCCTTTGATCTACAAGAAGATCTAATCCTACGTGCCTCGGCCTCTGCCGTGATGGCACGTAACAACTACAGCGATCTTAAACCTGGGTTAGCGATAGCGAAAAACTTTGGTACTGCGACTGGCGGTAATCCCAATTTAAAACCCTATAAGGCGAATCAAGCTGACCTTGGCATCGAATGGTACTTCACTGAATCTTCTATGCTGTCGGCAGCCTTGTTCTACAAAGATATTGATAACGTAGTGTTTGTAACTGAGTCGACTCAATACATTGAAGGTTGCGGCGCGTCAGAATCCGAGTGGGATAAATGCCGAGTCACAGCCCCAGCCAACGGCGGTAGCGGCTCTGTTACTGGGCTTGAAATCCAGCTACAACATAACTTTGAAAGCGGTTTTGGCTTCTTAACCAACTACACCTATGTGGACAGTAAGAGCACTCGCCCCGATGGTACCGAGCAGATGATTGAAGGCGTATCAGAAAACTCCTTCAACGGCTCACTCTTCTACGAAGATGATCTGTTCAGCGCCCGTATCGCCTATAACTGGCGTTCAGAATACTTAGGCGTAGGTAATATTCAAAACGTGTTAAACGACAGCTATCAACAAGTGGATGCCTCGATTATTTGGCATGCAATGGAGAACTTAGATATCTCACTCGAAGGGGTTAACTTAACCAATGAAGTGGTGCAATCCTATGATGTTAAATACGGATTAACCCAAAACACCATCGAATTTGGTTCACGTTATTTCGTCGGTGCCAGCTACAAATTTTAATCTTGAGTCACAGCATAGCCGACCTTAGGGTCGGCTTTTTGCGTTGATACTACAGAGATATAAACCATGAAAGTGAAGCAAGCAATCAGAAAAATCATTATCTTAGGGGGTGGCACCGCAGGTTGGATGGCAGCGGCTACACTAGCAAATAACCCCGTATTTGCCGCCATTGAACTCTGTTTAGTGGAATCGGACAACATAGGCACCATCGGCGTTGGTGAAGGTTCAACGCCACACTTGAAACGCTTTATGGACAACTTAGGCATTAGCGAAAAAGATTGGATGGAACAATGCCACGCCAGCTATAAAACTGGCATCGATTTCATCAACTGGAATGGGGACGGGCAGCAATACTTTCATCCCTTCTATTTTCAACTGGATGTGAAACCCGCCGAGGTTTTCTTTATCAACGCCAATGCAAGACGCCGCGGTCATGGCAGTGCCGTTAAACCCGATGCGTTTTTCTCCAGCGGTGTACTGGCCAAACATAATCTCAGCCCTAGGCCGAATAAAGCATTGCCCTACGCTAACGAATACGGCTATCACTTCGATGCCACTGAACTTGCCAACTACTTAAAAGAATACGCTTGCCAACGCGGCGTAAAACACCTCATCGGCGATGTCATTGAAGTTTCAACAACCCAAAACCAACATATAGACGCCTTAATGCTGGCGAATGGCGAACGACTTAACGCCGACTTTTTTATCGATGCCAGCGGCTTTAGCGCTAAGTTAATTCATAAAACCCTAGGCGTACCCTTTCAATCCTTCGCCAATGAACTGCTCAACGACAGCGCCGTCACTGTACCTGTTCCTGTACCTGCATTAATGGACTCCGCTCAAACACAGCAAACCCATGATCTACAAAACCATGCATTGCAAACCCAAGCACAGCAAGCCAAGTACCATACCCGCGCCACGGCGCTCAGTGCGGGCTGGCTATGGCAAATCCCACTCACCCACAGGCTTGGTAATGGCTATGTTTATAGCAGTAGCCACCTCAGTGCCAATGCCGCGGCCAAAGAATTATTGCACAGTGTTAATCTGCCTGAATCAACCCAAGTACGGTTTCTCAAGATGCGGGTCGGTGTCAGTGACAAGGCTTGGCACAACAATGTGCTGGCGATAGGACTTGCGCAAAGTTTTATCGAACCGCTCGAAGCCACGTCGATCATGATGACCCAATTCACCCTTGAAAAATTTATGTCGTTATTCGAGCGCTATCAATTGAATAAGCAGGCAGAGACCTTAAGTCGACAAACACTCAATCAGGCGGTCATGCAGTTAGTACTCGGCATAAAGGATTATATTCAGGCCCATTATGTCACCAGCCAGCGCAGCGAACCCTATTGGTTGGCGGCGAGAAAAGTCACCATTTCCCAAAGGCTGACACAACTATTGCAAGCTTGGTATCAAGGGGAAGACTTTGATTTACTGCTTTACCAATACGATCAGCAACTCGCCTACTTTCGCCCTTCTTGGTATGCGCTGTTAGCGGGGATGGATTATCGCGATCCTAAGCTTAAGCGCCCATTTGAGCCGATTTCAGCGGAGATCACGGCGCAAGCGATACGCTACAGCCAAACCTTAGTGGAGCAGTATTTTCAGCCTAAGCATCCGTGATAAGAATGGTTAAATTGCCCTTTGTTTACTGCTAAAGCACTGACGAAAACGACTCGGCGTGACACCTTTAAATTGAATAAAGCGCCGATTAAAATTGGATAAGTTGTTGAAACCACACTGATCGCTGATGGTTGATATCGGACTTTGATTTGACAGCAGTAACTTGCACGCCTTAGCTATCCTGAGTTGATTGATAAACTCAGTTAAGGTTTTCTCGGTGCGTTTTTTAAAGAAGCGATGGAAATGATTGGTGCTCATGTGCGCTAACTTTGCCAAATCCTGTGCCGACAAGGCCTGAGTGTAATTGTCATAGATATGCTCAATCACTTTATCGAGCTTTTTCACGGTAAAGTCGAGTTTACTACCGTGGGTAAACAAGGTGCTCGACAAGAGTTCTTGCTGACTATCCTGTTGTAATAACGCTAATAATTCCAATAACAAAATATAGCGTCTAAAAGGATTGGCCGTCTCCATCGCGATAAACACACTATGGGCCTTACGCGCCGTTTCCTCACTAAACAACACACCTCGTTTGGCATGGGTCAAAAGTGAATGCAAAGACGCTAACTCACGTTGCTCATTCACAATTTGGTGTAGCCAGACCGCTGGAATTTGTGCCACATAAACGACTTCCTGCACCCTCGCATTCGAAGTGCCGTCTTTTAGCGCGTTGCCATTTGATATCTCGTCAGTTGAAACACCAAGGTTCGCCTCGGATTGCCAGCCGTGGGGCATATCTGGGCCTATGATCACTAAATCATAATCGCCATAACGGGCAATATGGTCGCCCACATAACGCATACCATAACTGTTGAGGGTTAAGCAGATTTCGTACTCGGGATGATAATGCCAATTGAGATCCATGTGGTCCCATTCATAACGAAAGTAACGCCAAGAGCTGTTTTCATCGGGGATCACTTTTTCACACAGAGGTTTCATCCATTAAACTCCAGTTGCTCATTCCTTTACCTTAGCTTCAATCAGCTCTTATAGTTCAACGCCATTCACTCAAGCTAGCCGTTATGCCAACCTGTTAAATTATTCAATTACTTAGACCTTATTTTTAATGCCAGCCTTGACCTATCAGCGCGGCGAAATAGCTGTGCCTTCGCGCACTATTGTCTATAGCAAGTCAGCCTTGCAGTGATACTAAAATCCGCCACTCCAATACTATTCTATCCAATGTTAATTAAAGGTAACTATTTTACAAGTAAACACATTATCAGCAGAGGCTAAAACACCGTTTTATCTATGCTCATCCGCAGCAGCTATCTGCTGCCCACTATCTACAGCAAGTATTTACAGCACCTGATGTAAATCAGCCCAATCAGCGCGAACACGATTTGACTATGTGAGAAAAGTATCGACAGAGGCACCATTCGTATCACCACCAAGGCGAGCGTCAAGCCACAATGAATTTCACTTAATTCAATTGGCTAAGCACATGAAACACAAACTCATCATTCTGTTTGTCCTCTGCACTTTCTTTGTGATTTCCTTGATGACCAACAGCATGGGGCCGATTTTCCCTGCGTTAATTGACAGTTATGCTATCGGCCTGACGTTAGCGGGGTTATTTCCCTTTGCGTTTTTTATCGCCTACGGCGTGACATCGATTCCTGCGGGGATTTTGGTGGACAAGTACGGTGAAAAGCAGGTGATCATCTTAGCCTTTAGCCTAGCGTTTATCGGCGCTGTAACTTTTGTGTGTCTACCCACCTTTAGCATCGCCATGTTTAGCCTGTTTTGTATTGGCACTGGCATGAGTTTATTGCAGGTGGCAGTCAATCCCTTACTGCGCCAAGCCGCGGGGCCAGAGCATTTTGCCTTTTTCTCCGTACTGGCCCAACTTGCCTTTGGCGGCGCCGCAACCTTAGCGCCGCTGGTGTACCAGCATTTTGTCGCCTTAGATCAAGCCAGTGCAGCATCAGCCAACTATGTGCAACAGCTATTGCCAGAGAGCATGAGTTGGCTCGCCATGTACTGGTTATTTGCCGTGGTCGCACTCGCCATGGTGCTCTTTGCCAGCCTAGTGAAGATGCCCAAAGTGGATAAATTGGCAGATGAGTCGGCGGGTGCACTGGAGACCCATTTACGCCTTTTCAAAGATAAAACCGTTTTGAAATTCTTCTTCGCTATCGCCGCCTACGTTGCGCTTGAGCAAGGGCTTGCTAACAGTATCTCAGTCTTTTTGCTGCAATATCATGATCTTGACACCTTAAGTGTCGGCGCCAATGTGGTTAGCGATTTTTGGTTTTACATGACGCTCGGCTGCCTACTCGGTTTACTGCTACTTAAACTTATCGACAGTCAGATCTTGCTGCTCAGTTTTTCCCTTAGTTCACTGGTTTGTTTTCTGGTGGCGATTTGGGGACCGAGCCAACTAGCATTAATTTGTTTCCCATTGGTTGGCTTTTTCATTTCTATCATGTGGTCGGTGATCTTCTCGTTGGCGCTCAATTCGCGCACTCAAGATCATGGATCATTCGCTGGCATTCTCTGTACCGGCATTATCGGCGGCGCGTTTATCTCGCCGATCATTGGTGTTATCAGTGAGCTGTCCGGCGAGTTACGGCTCGGGATGTTAGTGCTGTTAATCCCTATGGCTTACATAGGTTATGTGGCCATAACGGCTCGCCCCTTGATTAAAAACACTACCCTATTTTCAACAAAAGCGGCCTCAAAGAATGACGAGCCGATGGCAACAAACAACACGAGAGGCAACAAGCTATTATGAGCGTCCTATGTTTAGATCTTGGGGGAACTAAACTGATGTTGGCACAGGTGGAAGGTAAAACCTTACTCGACACTTGGCGGTATCCTGTTCCCGCCGATGGCAATTTCGAACAGTTATTCGATTTCCTCGTGACCTGTATCCACAGCCACCTCACGCCTGAAACCAATGGAGTTTCCATCGGAGTGCCCGGTATGGTGGATATGCACAGCGGCACTTTACTCGAAGTGCTCAATATCCCTGCGTTGACGGCAACGCAGTTAGCCCAGCAACTTAAAAATACCTTTGAAATGGATGTTGTTGTGAATAACGATGCGAATCTCTTTGCCCTTGGCGAAGCTGTGCTCAATCGCAATCAAGACATGCTCGGGATTACCTTAGGCACAGGCGTGGGCGCTGGGGTGATTTTTAATGGTCAGTTGTATTCGGGTAAACATTGCGCCGCAGGTGAAATCGGCAGTTTGAGTTATCGCGATGGCATTATTGAGCACTACTGCTCGGGGCAATACTTCACCACTCATCACCAGATGAGTGGTGAGCATTTGTACCAAAAAGCCTGTGAAGGTGACAGCCAAGCGCTACAAGCCTTCGCCCATTTTGGCGAACACTTGGCGCACATGATCGCCCAAACCTTACTAGTATACGATCCCAAAGATATCATCCTTGGCGGCTCAGTCAGCCAAAGCTTTCCCTTTTTTATTGAAGCGCTTAAACAGAAATTGCAAAGTTTAGTCTATGGCCCGCAACTGACAGACTTGACGATTTCAGCCAGCCAACATCACAATGCAGCCCTCATAGGTGCCGCGCAGTGGTTTTTACAACAAAAGGACTCCGCTAAGTGAAAGGACAAATAACACAGAAAGGGAAAATAAAGTGGCAGAGGATTAAGACGGCCTTAGTCAGCGGCGTCATGGCAGTGCTTCCCTTGGCGTCGGTGCTTTCGATACTTGCTATACCATCAGTACAGGCCGCCAATGCTGTGCAGGAGGCAAATCATGTCGCGCTGAATCAATTGGCCGATAAACTCCAATTAAATTATCAGTTAACCGCCAGTTATCTTGAAACCTGTCCCGCTAAAGAAGCCCAATGCTATCGCTCCGCCATTGAGCTAACCCTGCCCACTCAGCTATCCAACGACAAGTTATCCAGCGAAGAGTTAAATCACGGCGACTGGCAAATTTATTTCAGCCAATTATCGCCCGTTTATTTCGTCGATGCGGGTGACTTTAGCATTGAGCATATCAATGGCGATTTACATAAAATCACTCCTAAAGCCAGCTTTAAGGGCTTCGTCGCCAATCAAGTTTATCGTATTGAGTTTTATAGCAAAGGCAGCCAAATCACCCGTTCCGAGTTTATGCCAAACTTCTTTATCGCTATGGGCGATAAGGCGCAGGTCATAAAGAGCACTCAAACAAGGCGCGATAAAGAAACAGGTTTAGCCGAGCAAGCCTACCTGGCGCCTTTTAATGCCGAAAAACAATTCTTACTGGCAAAAAACGATGCAACCCCCTTTGCCGATGGCCAGTATTTAGCTGAGCAATATCAAGCCTTAGCCGCAGACAAAGCACCTGACATTAGCGGCAAACTCATCCCCACGCCACTTCATAGCCAAAGCCTAAACTCGGCGCCTTTATCCCTTGCTAAAGGTTATCGACTCACGGCTGCAACTGTCGATTTTAAGGGACGGCAGGCGGCATTTGATTACCTCGATTATTTAGGCTTTTCGGCCAAGGACAAAGGCACGCCGCTATTATTGCAACTCGATGCTCAAGCTCCTAAAGTCGCAAGCACTGAAGCCCATGATAGTGAAATTAAAAGCAGCGAAGCCTATCGGTTAACCATAACAGCTGAGCAAATCAGTATTCGAGCGGGCACTGAGGCGGGACTCTTCTATGGCCTACAAAGCCTAGCTGGGCTAATCAGTTTAAGTGACGATCAACTCGTCGCCATCGAGATCCAAGACCAACCTCGCTACGCCTTTCGTGGCCTGCATATCGATTTAGCCCGTAACTTTCACTCGCTCGATTTTATTAAACGCATTATCCCACAGCTCGCCGCCTATAAAATCAATAAGCTGCATTTGCACTTAGCCGACGATGAAGGTTGGCGTTTAGCCATCCCCGGCTTACCTGAACTGACCGATGTGGGTGCAAAACGCTGTTTCGATTTAACCGAGCAAACCTGTTTATTGCCACAACTGGGCAGCGGCATAGCGGACGTAAACCCCGTCGATGGCTACTTAACCGTGGCGCAATACCAAGAAATATTACAACTGGCAGATGCTCACCACATCGAAGTGATCCCTTCACTGGACATGCCGGGGCATTCACGCGCCGCAATAAAATCCATGGAGGCGCGTTATCACCATTACCTCGCCAAGGGAGACAAAACTAAGGCGGAGGAGTTTTTACTGACTGAATTTGCCGATAAAACCCAGTATTCGTCGATTCAGTATTACCACGACAACACACTCAATGTGTGTCTGCCGAGCACCTATCACTTTATCGATACTGTGATTGATGAAGTTAAAAAGATGCACCAAGCCGTAGGCATTCCTTTAGTGCATTACCACATAGGCGCCGATGAAACCGCGGGCGCTTGGGTAGAATCCCCTGCGTGTATCGCAATGAAAAAACAAAAAGCCGATGAGTTAGCCGGACTGCATTCGCTCAATGGTTACTTTATTGAGCGCGTTGCTAACATGCTGGCGGAGAAAGGGATTATTGCCGCTGGTTGGAATGATGGCATGGGTGAAGTGCGCCCCGAAAACATGCCAGCCCAAGTGCAATCTAACGCTTGGTCGCAGATTTCAAACAACGGCCATCAAATCGCCCATAAGCAAGCAAATCTTGGCTGGAAGGTCGTTATCTCAACGCCAGAAGTCACCTATTTCGATTTCCCCTACGCTAGCCATCCAGATGAGCGCGGCAATCATTGGGCCTCGAGGGCAATAGACAGTTTTAAGGTGTTTAGCTTTATGCCCGACAACCTGCCCGCCCATGCCGAGCGCTGGCACAATAGCTTAAATCAGCCATTTGTGTCGGACGATAGCCACAGCCAGCTTAAACCGGGACACCGTTTTTACGGCTTGCAGGGGCATCTTTGGAGCGAAATGGTGCAATCGGACGAGCAAGCAGAATACATGTTATTCCCGCGCATGGTCGCCCTCGCCGAACGGGCATGGCATAGGGCGCCATGGGAATTAGCCTATGATTATCAAGGTAAAATCTATAGTCAGCAAACTCAACATTTCGCCCGCCAACTCAAGGGCCAAGCCGAGCAAGTGCTCAAACAGGATTGGCAAATTTTCGCCGCAGTTTATGCCAATAAGGTACAACCTAAGTTAGCTAAAGCGGGAATTTTCTATCGCATATCACCGCCTGGGATACGTGTTGAACATCAGCAGTTAGTGGTCAATAGCTTATATCCCAATGCCGAGTTGGAATACCAACTCGACTCAGGACCTTGGCTAAGCTACCGCCAAGCTTTCAAGCTTAATGATGTCAAACACATCCGCGCCAGAGTCAAAGATGGCGCACGTTACTCTCGCCCATCGACTTGGCAAAGCTCCCTCTAATCGTTCATCGCACAATGTCGGCCATCACATGTGATGGCCGATACGTTAATTGACTATTAATACCACTGGTCGATAGGTTAAGCATGAGCTTACATTGAGGCTTTTCAATAACAGCGTAACTCAGGCTATAATCTCGCTATTCGCGATGACACTCTCGTGATAATACTTTATCAAGCCTAAGGATCCGCCAACCGATGACAACTGCTTCTACTAGCCCCTTTGCCGTGTTAAACCAAACCACAGCAACCTCGTTCAATGAGCAGAAAAATCTGATTAAACGGGTATTTAAAGGTAAGCCAGTGCAATGTCCTAGCTGTAAACAGACACTTAAAGTGATATTGCCAGAGCAGGCAAAAGCAGAACAAGCGGCAGGGATCTACTGTGCTAAAGGCTGCACAGATATCGAACTCGATATGGAAGCCGTCGCGGGACTCTAATCATTCCAGATCCAACCCACACTGGCATTAGCTTCACATCGACGGCCAAGCGACGATTACAACAGTCACTGTAATTCGCCGTTATAAAGTAAATATCTTTCTAATTATCAATGAGATTATTTAAACTAATCACGGCAGTTGCTTAAGCTGCCCACGAAAATAGTGTCGATAATAGCCCACCAAATTACTGCCAATAAAGAGTACCTCCATTAACACTGCCACAGGCGATCCCACTAAGGCATTGTGAACGAGCCAAAAACTAGTTCCGACTATCATAAGCAGTCTGAGATCTTTATCACTTTGACAGAATGCGGCGCGGGTTTGAAACAAGGTGCCTATACAACTGATCACAGTCGTTACCCCATTAAAGGTCACAATGCTCATCACAAGTGCAGCAATAGAGAAACACCATAGGGCTACTTTTGAGGTGGTAAAAATACTGGTGAGATAACGCACTGTGGCTATGCCCATTAAGCCTGCGGCAGTCCATTGCTCCAGCAAACAAAAATGAATTGAAATCAAGATGCCAGACACAAAAAGGCAGGCGACTATCCGCTCCCGCGCCTTAAATTGAAACGAAATCAGATCGAAGATAATGGCTATCGCCACCAAAACTTGAGACAAAGTAAACGCAGTCAACTTATTAAGCTCCTTCGCTTTAAGCAATAATGCGCACTCTGATTGAAAGCCTTATAGACTTGAGCGCGCAACTTAAGGCGCAGCATCATGGGAATCGCGCTTTAGCGCATTAACTTAAGTTAACTGGGAGCAAAAACCGTTAAAGAGAGTCTTGAAGTCGTCGACGCATACGCGACAAACTGATTGCCGTAATGCCAATATAATTAGCTAGCTGACCTTGGCTTAACCGCTCAAGCCAAAGTGGTGAATGTTCGCGTAAATACAGATAACGTTGCTCAGGTGTGTGCAGCAGTAAAAAGGCTTCCTTTTGTTCTTTATACAATAATTGCTGTTTAAGTAACCCAAGTTGCACTGACTGCAGCGAAGAATCATCCAACACAGATAACGGCATTTGGATAAATTTACAGGCGCTTAAGGCTTCTAATTGGTAACTAGCGGGAATTTGCTTAAGCCAACTGACATACAAAAAACACAATTCACCCTCGAAATAAAACTCCTTACAGCGCTCTGTGCCCTCCTGAGTATAATGGCAAGCGCGCACTATACCATCCACAACAAAATATGCCTGTGACTGCGCCTCACCTTGGCTAAGAAGCACCTCTTCCGCCGGCACGTTCAACGCTTTAAACTGTGGTAAGTAACGTTCAACAGCAGCTTGACTCGCCCCTAACGCAATCAAATATTGTTGCAGTGGCTGGCAAGTTGACACTTGCAATACAGCAGTCTTTTTTACGTCATCAGGTTCAATCATGCGAGCAACTCAGCGATTTATCACTAAACACTTAACCACTGCCATTCGAGTAAGGGTGCAGCAGTCGCTTGCAGGCCACGGCTCAGCGTGACGTTAAATACACTTTTAGCGGGAATGCTTCCCACGCCCTTAGGCGTGCCTGTCATTACAATATCGCCCTCATCGAGACTGATAAATGCCTGTAGCTCGGACAATATGGTCTGAGGTTTGTAAATCATTAAATCGATATGCCCCTCTTGGACTAGCTTGTCATTGATACTCAAGGTGAAATGCAGCTGTGCCTCTGCATCATCAATCGCCACAAACGGACTGAATAACGCTGCACCATCAAAGGCTTTTGCTCGCTCCCAAGGCAATCCCTTAGCTTTTAACTTAGTTTGCAAATCACGTTTTGTGAGATCTAAACCGACGGCGACGCTACTGAAACGGCCATTTTGAAACATAAAACACAGCTCGGTTTCATAATGCAAGGTTTCCCCTTGATGCTCAGAATGAAGCACAGTCGAAATGGCCGAGTTGGGCTTTAAAAATACCACCATATCCTCGGGGATTTCGTTACCTAATTCATGGATATGCTCAACATAGTTACGCCCAATGCAGAGAATTTTTGTCGGTACGATAAGGTTTTCACCTAACATGACTGATTTCATCTTTAATCCTTTTCAAGATAGGGTTGAAATAATTTTAAATAATAAAACCAACTAGTTAACCTAAATTAAATCTAAACGTTCAATTGAACTAATCACTGTACTTATGACGAACTCTGCTACACTTAAATCAATATTTCAACGAAAACAGCGATCTAACCATTAATAAACCCATTTTACAGGGACAGTCATAGAAGAGGTTTTCGCACTATGTTAACGCTTACCATAAAACAAAAAATCATCTTTAGTTTTAGTGCAATTGGCGCGCTGCTCATCGCTGGTAGTAGCTTTTTCTACTATTCACTCTCCCAAGTACAAACCGCCTATCAAAATATTGAAACCTTAGCCGTACCCGTGCAAAAGCAGAGTAATAGCTTACAACTAGTGCTATTAAAAATGTCACGCCTTGCCACCTTGGCCCATAGTCAGCAAGACACTGCCGCCTTAACCAAAAGTCAGCAAGCATTTACCGCGCTGCAGAAGAAATATCAAAGTATCGAAAATGAGTTAATTGAGCGAGTTGCAGATCAACCTAAGATGCAAACATCCCTAAACGAAGCGCAGGCAAGATACCAAGCCTATTTGCAGCAAAGCCAAGCCATGTTTAGCGCTAAACTCGCCAATGAACAAGCAAAACGGCAGTACCTGCAACTCTTTGAGCGCTTTAACCATGCCAAGACCAACGCCAGTAATGCGATGATTGATCTCGAAACTCTTTCCATCCCCGATAATCCGACTTTACTCGAAGAAATTGTCGGCACAGGTACTCGCATTGACGACATGCTCTATACGCTAGCCAACACTATGGGGGAACTGATCCACACTCAAAGTTTGGATGTTATTCAATCGCACCAACAGGATGTCGGTATTTTACTGGGGAACCTCACCACTAACTTTACCTTTTTAAAACAACAAACTGATGGGCTTGATACCTTAGGCCTACTGCAAACATTCGAGCAAGAATATGCGATTATCAATACCTTACTCGCAGCGCCTGCCGAACTTTATAAAGTGCAGGAAGCCGTAGTTGAGGCACAACGACAAGCAGAGCAACATTACCTCGATGCCGATAAAGAGTTTAATGCGAATAATCTCGCCTTAGATAAGTTAATCAACTTAGCCGACCGCCGATTTACCAGCCTGCAAACCATCGCCAGTAATGATATTCAACAGGGTCAAACCTTAGCGATTGTACTAGCACTGGTATTTATCATCATGGTGAGCTTTATCTCTTTCTTCACCTCCAAGGCCATGCTCAATCCCTTGGCCTTAGTGAACGGCGCACTCGCCAGTATCGCCCGAGGGGATTTATCTAAACGCATTCGTAAACGCCATAACGATGAATTTGGTGCCCTAATCGATAACATGAATACCTTGAGTGACGATCTTGCCAAGCTGTTAACCAATATCAGCCAAAATGCCCATTCATTGGACAGCTCTGCCACGCAAACCAATGAGCAAGGCCAGCGCATCGCCAATGCCGCAACGGCGCAAATCAGTCGAGTCGATGAAACTAAAGCCTTGGCAGAACAGATGTTTACTAGCTCAAATCTAGTGACAGAACAGGCCAGTGAGTCGGCGAGACAAATCAGTCAAGCCTCGAAATACGGTAATCAAGTGAAGCAAATTGCCGATGATAATCGCAATAAAATTGCCGAACTGAGCGCCCGTTTAAGTAGCTCAGTTGAAGTCATGTCTCGCTTGAGCATTCAAAGCGATAATATTGGCAGCATTTTAACCACCATCAGCAGCATTGCCGAACAAACCAATTTGCTGGCACTGAACGCCGCCATTGAAGCCGCCAGAGCGGGGGAACATGGTCGTGGTTTTGCCGTAGTGGCCGATGAAGTGCGATCACTTGCCTCACGCACCCAAGCCGCTACCGCCGAAATTCAAACCATGATCACGGCCCTGCAAAAAGAAACGTCCACGGCAGCCGATGCAATTACTACGGGGCAAAATCAAGCAAATGAGTGTGTCGGACAAAGCCAAACCCTGCAGGATGCTATCGCTCACATAGAAAGCACCTTACATACCCTCAATAAAATGAGTCTAGAGATCACCCACGCCGCCCACGAGCAGTTAGATTACAGCCAGCGGATTGAGTCGAGCATGAGTGAAGCGGCACAATCTGCAGACCAAAATGCCAATGAAGCTATGGACATGGCCAAACGCAGCAACGAAGTCACTCTGCTTGCCCATTCACTCACCAGCTCAGTGGAACGGTTTAAACTATAGAGGTGATGGGACCTAGAATCTAGGCATATTCCATCAGGAATTCATCGAGCTGTTCGTTGGCAATTTCAATCTCGTCACCTTCGAACTGGGCGATATGAAACATGCCCTCACCTTCGTTAGTCACAGGGATATTACTTATTCCTATGATAATACCGTCGGTTGGCGCGCGAATGGCCACACTGTCACCGCCGTGGGGGCTGACGATATGGGCAATGATATAACCCTTAGTCACCCGCTGGCCAAGTTTAAGCTTCATATTCACTAAACCATCGGATTCACTGCGAACCCAATAACTGCGAATAGCACTGACACTCGCGCCTTTGTTACTCACTCGCCCTTTAAGCATGTCTAAACTGCGCATCACATTGAGCACACCTTTGAGGCCAGATTTTATCGACAACTCGCTAAAACGTAACGCCTCTCCAGCCTCATATAAAATGCAAGGAATGCCCTGTTGATTAGCATAACCTCGCATAGAAACACTGCGCGCTTTAGAATGCATAATAAGCGGTGCACCAAAGGCATTCGCCATGGCGAGCATAGTCTCATCATTAGTATCACAGCGAATTTGCGGCAAATTATCCCTATGGACGGCCCCAGTATGTAAATCAATCACATGGGTTGCATGAACTAATAACTGAGTGGCAAACAGATTAGCTAAACGGCTTGCGAGGGCCCCTTTGCTAGAACCAGGAAAGCAACGATTTAAATCACGACGATCGGGTAAATAACGGGATTGCTGAATAAAACCAAACACATTCACTATTGGCACCACAATTAACGTGCCCGTCAGATTCTTTGGATTTACTCTGGCTAATAAACGCCGACAAATTTCGATACCATTAAGTTCATCCCCATGAATGGCGGCACAAACCAGTAAAGTCGGGCCAGGTTTGGCTCCGTGAAACACTTCCACATGAATATCGAGTTGCGTATCGGTATACAACTTAGCGGCAGGTAGTTTGATCCCTAATTGCGTCCCGGCTGTGACTCGTTTTCCCGCTAATTCAAATGCTTCACGTCTTTTTACCATGGCAACTCCCTTGTTCTATCAAATGTTATCCCGCGCGGTTGGCTCATGTTTACCGCATTTTGCCAAAGTGATCCGCTATTGCATATCAGCCTACTTTAAAGACTAAAGTGGGATTTTAAACGAATTATTGCGGCTCAAATTGGTTCAGCCAAGATTTTAAAATCTGCAGCAACACAGGCCTATCTTCAACGCTCACGCCCGCAAACAACGCACTTTGACATTGAATATGCTGAGGTAATGCCTTATCAATGAGCGCCTTACCCTCAGCAGTTAACGAGACATGGACGGCGCGGCGATCTTCCTTACTGTGCTCCCGCTCAATCAGCCCCTTATTTTCGAGTCTGTCTAAACGACTGGTCATAGCGCCAGAACTTAGCATCATGCTCTGATAAAGTTGCGAAGGCGAGAGTGTGAATGGTTCTCCCGAGCGCCTTAACGTCGCGAGCACATCGAACTCCCCCTGACCTAAGCCAAATTCGGCGTGGCATTGCAGCAGTACCACTTCGATATATTTCGTTAAACGAGCGATTCGCCCGAGCACAGCCATAGGGATCAAATCCTCAGTCACCCCTTGCTGTTGCCACTGTTCAACAATTCTATCGAGGCCATCTTCTTTGGTATTCGAATCCGCTTTCTTTGTATCCGTAGAACTCGCGTTAGTATCCGCAGGACTGGCATTAGTTAGCGTCATTTTAGCTGTCATAGATTTATCTCAATATAAAGATTCTTTACATCATTCTTTACATCTTAGTCATTTTCTCGCAGAATTAAAATATCTTTATATCGAGATACATCTGAAAGAGATTCTTTTTGAATTGTAGTGATGTGGTTTCAACCTACTGTTGTTGAAAGGAAAGCATCATGAGTATGCTAAATGCTGCTACAAATCACTTTTTCAGCAAATCAAACTCAGCTTATTTTTGGAGACAATCCATGCGATCCCCCCAGACAGAAAAAGCGAATTTATTGCTGCTCGGACTCGCGTTCATCCTTATTGGTCTAAATCTACGACCCATTCTCGCCTCCGTTGGGCCTTTACTGCCCAGCATACAAAAGGATATCAGCTTAAGTTTTACCTTAGCATCTATGCTGACATTGCTGCCCGTGCTCGCCATGGGACTGGGCTGTTTTGCAGGCTTTAGTATCGCCAAACGTTTAGGATTCAATACCGTAATGACAGGATCATTGCTACTGCTGATCGCCGCTACTGCAATGCGCTTCTGGGCGATAGATGCCAATTGGCTTATCTGCTCGGCATTACTGGCAGGGGTCGCAATCGCCCTCATTCAAACCATCATGCCCGCCATGATTAAGCTTAATTTCGGTGAACGGGTGCCCTTAATGATGGGGCTTTACGTCACCGCCATTATGGGCGGCGCCGCATTAGCGGCGAGCAGTGCGCCTTTTATCGGGATGAACTTAGGTTGGCGCGCGGGTCTAGGTCATTGGACTTGGTTAGGCGTATTCGCACTCGTGCTGTGGCTCCTGATTAAACATAAAGCCGCATTACCGAGCCAAGCAAAAGAGCAAGCTTTGCAACTTAACTTTTGGCGTTTTCGTCGCAGTTGGCTATTGGCGATATTTTTTGCATTAGGCACAAGTTGTTATGTCTGCGTACTTGCATGGTTAGCCCCCTACGCGGTCGAGCTAGGTTATAGCCAAACTCAATCGGGATTAGTGTTAGGTTTCTTAACCAGCATGGAAGTGATCGCAGGCTTAGTGTTTCCTTGGCTTGCCAGCAAGTCGACGGACAGACGCGCCATCATAGCCCTACTATGCTTGCTACAACTCATTGGCTTTATGGGACTCGCACTCGCCCCTCAAGTATCGCTATTTTTATGGGCGGGACTTGCAGGATTAGGTATTGGCGGGATTTTTCCACTCGGGCTGATTGTCACTATGGATCATCAACAAAATCCTATGTTAGCAGGTAAATTAACCGCCTTTGTACAAGGTGTGGGATATACCATAGCGGCTATCTCCCCTTGGATTGCCGGATTAATTCGCGATAATTTCAACAGCTTTAACAGTGCTTGGTTATTACTCGGTGGCTTAAGTGTGATCGCGTGGATATTATCTTGGCAATTTAATCCGCAGGGCTATGCACGCCAATATCAAATCACCCGCTGCGTATCTTAAGCACCTAACTCAACATAAAAAAACCGCCATGTCGGCTAACGATCATGGCGGTTTTTATTGTGTTGAGCTAAATAAATCGCGCTCACACTAAGCGAAACTTAAGACTTTTTAACGAAGCATGTCAGAATCACAATACGAGTACCGTTAACGCGGCCTTCGATATGCTCTGGGTTGTTGGTCAAAGCAATGTTACGCACAGCTGTGCCACGCTTAGCCACAAAGCTAGTGCCTTTCACGTTTAAGTCTTTGATGATGACCACAGTATCGCCCGCATTGAGCACTGCACCATTACTGTCTAACGTTGGCGTCGCATCGTCACCTGCTGCGGCAACTTCGGCATCACCCCACGCTTTTAAATCGTCTTCAAGATAAAGCATATCCAGCAAATCTTGCGCCCAGCTTTCGCCATTTAAGCGCTTAAGCATACGATATGACATCACTTGAACTGCCGGTACAGGACTCCACATGCTGTCATTCAGACAACGCCAGTGGTTCATGTCCATGGTATCTGGTGCCGCAATTTGGCCACTGCAGGTTTCACAAATCATGATCTCATTGTCACGGCCATCGGAGGCTGGCAGATCATAAATAGAGAGTTCAAGCTCGCTGCCACACAGTTCACACTTGCCGCCACAGCGACTTAGCAATTCATTTTCAGTCATTTTTCTGTTCTATATGCCTAGTAAAACGCGGATTATGCCATAAACTGGCATTTTTCGGCAGGGGGCTGAGGCAATATAACCCTATTTTTTATGAGCTATATACCTAGTCCACACAGCCTTAGTGATTAGTCTTTAAAATTCATAGGCTAAACTCAAACGGACATCACGCCCAGCTGCGGGTATCCCATCGGAGAGAAACGGCACCACTTGCAGATCCGTAAGATTTTTTACCATCAAACGCACACTTAATCCCTTTAAGATGGCTTGAGGTTCATAGGCGAGATACACATTCTGTAGGAAATAATTCTCGCTTGGCGACTCGGCATTAAAGATATCACCGTGGGGAACATTGGTTTGCGCATCATACCAAGTGCCCTGCCAAGCGATAGAAATATCATCTGTGATATACATGCCTAAACGCAGACGAATATCGAGCGGGGCTATGTTAGCTAAATATTCATCGTCATCTTGGCTATCTCTGAGTGACCCATTGTGCTGTCCTTGCAGCCATGAAACCGCAAGATCACTGAACACATCTTGATAGCGATATTGGGCTTCAAAATCGGCACCGTAAATATGGTAACCATCAAGATTTGTGTAACCACTTTGAATTAACTGGTTTTTATCAGACTTAGCTCCGCGGCGCTGGGCAATATCATCACGACCTAAATTGGCAAACAGGGTGATTTGCGTCGACAAGGCATCCTCATTGGCAAGTACATGCTGATGCTGCGTCATTATGCCTAATTTGAAGGCATGTAAGCGTTCGACATCAATGTCGCGGCTCGTGCCGGTAATGCTGGCTTTAGCGTATTGCACGGCATAAATCTCATCCACCACAGGGGCTTGCAAGCTATAAGCGTAATCAAAGTTTAACCGAGCGTGATTTGTCAGTTGATAATCTATGCCTAATCTTGGTGAGAACCCCGAATGATGGGTTGAGCTATAATCATGGCCCGCAGCAATATCGTTGTAATCTGGTGCAATATTTGGTCGACCTATGCTGTAGATAAAGTCATATCGCAGCGAGGGAGTCACAGTTAAGTCATTAGTAAGATGAATTGCATCGCGAATATAGGCAGCATAGGTATCTTGACGGCCTTCAGGTTGGTAGTAAGGTGTGTACCAGCCAAAGTTTTTCTCGGGATTTGTTTCATAACTTTTGTTAAACACGAGCGAAGTGCGGTCAAGACTACGGTACTGTAATCCTGTGGTGATCTCATGATCGCCAATCAAGCTCAAGTTGTTGATATCAATGTAGTCACGTTTATAGTCTAGCCAAGATTCGTGACCGAAGTTGCCTACGGAAACCGTCATTTTCTCCCACGCGATATCGGGTCTTACCCAGTGGCGTGCATTCGCCGAATGGGAAATCACCACTTGAGTATCGATCAGGGGATTACTCGGCGAATAGCGATAATTAGCCGACCAAGTGTTGTCTTCATAGGTGTTGTAGGCGGTTGTGGCATACAGAGCCTGCTCGTAGGAGCCGTACTTTTTGATGTTGTAGTCCGAGATGGCAGGCATAGGGCCACGGCGATTAGCCCAAGGTTTGCGGCCCTCATCAAGATAATGGGTCACGCTCAAGGCTAATTGGTGATCGCCCTGCGCGTAATCCATCTTACCTAGGTAGTTATTTTGCTCATAACCTGAATATTCAAACTCTTCACCATTGGCTAAAGTGACATCCCCCGCATCGCGACGCGTAAGATGCAGCAAGCCAGATAGATGTGAATTCACGCGGCCATAAACTGTCCCCGTATAACCCATAGCGTCATTATTGCTGGCGTAGCTGGTTTTGGCTCGCGCGCCAAGTGATTGATCATATTTAAGAAAATCATCGGCCGATTTAGTGACCACATACATGGCACCACCAAAACCCCCATTGCCCGAGCGCACATCATGGGCACCCTTAATCACTTCCACTCGCTTGATGAGGTCAGGATCGAGGAAAAATGAGCCGTAGCGATACTGCTCAAATCCCACCGGAGCATTATCCACATAAACGTTAAAATCTTCAGTCTCGCCAAAGCCCCAGATATTAATCCGCTCACCGCCGCTGCGGGTACCACCATCGACATGCGCCCCCGCCATATCATCGATCACTTCGGCGAAAGTTGTCGCCTGCATCTCCTCGATTTGATCCATGGAAATAATCGCTTCACCGGGTTTAGCGACTGTGATGGCCCTGCGATATTGCTGCCCATGAACCTGCAGGATCTCAATCGGCTCAACCTTAGGCTCGCCCAATACCTCAGCGGCGTACAACGGTATTGAGGGCAATATACATAATCCCATAAGCGACAGATTTCTATTCGCTTTCCACTTATCACACTTAGGCAGGCAACCCATTCAACGTCATCCTATTAACAAACCAATCTAAAAATAGGGCGGCATTATAGGCACTAACGAACAAGATAAGAATAGTTCTCACTTAGCTTTACGTGTAAATAACCGACTAATTGAAAACAAGGTAGAAGCGGCACAATGCAAAAATTTAAGTGAAGATCTTGCCGAAGGATGGCAGTATTGGCACCCAACTTGGCAGTCTTAACTATCGTGTCTTAACTATCGTGAGTAAGAACGAGCGGGCGATACGGGAGGATATGTCAGCAACTCACCTTGCTCCTCAATCGGCATTAATACTGCTTATGCTCGGTTTATCTGCATTAATAAGGTTCTCTGATAATGGCCACTCTAACAACTAAAATCCCTATTGCGACTGGTGCAACGTTCAGCGCGGCGAGCCTGCAATTTTTAAATCAACTGGTACATAACAACTCCCGCGACTGGTTTAAAGCCCATCAGGCGGAATACGAAGAAACAGTGCGAACGCCTGCGCTGCAATTTATCGAGCAAATGCAGCCCAGTATTCTCGCCCTCTCGCCTAGGCTCACTGCCGTACCAAAAAAAGTCGGCGGCAGCTTGATGCGTCCCCAGCGAGACAGCCGTTTTAGCAAAGATAAAACGCCCTATAAAACCAATGTTGGCATTCAATTTCGCCATTTTCAGGGCAAAGACGTGCATGCGCCGGGACTATATTTACACATTGCCGAAGATGGCTGTTTTATTGCCGCAGGGATTTGGCACCCAGAATCGAAAGCCTTAAATGCCATTCGCACTTGTATCGATGAGAATCCCAACGGCTATAAAAAGGCGCTACAAACCTTACAAAGTCATGGATTTAATATGGATGGCGATAGCTTAACTCGACCACCAAAGGGATTTGATAAAAACCACCCTATGCTGATAGAGCTAAAACGAAAAGATTTTATCGCAGTTAAAAATATCGCCTTTGAGGAACTCTGCCGCCCAGATGCAGCCAGTTTTTGTGCCGAGCAATTTGCACACTGTACTCAACTGATGGCCTATCTGTGTTTTGCGCTGGACTTGGACTTTTAGAAATAGGCTTTTAGAAATAAACTTTTAAAAATAGATTTCTAAAAACATGGCCTAGGCAAAAACCTAGGCCAATCAAACTATGTCATTTGCAGTTATGCAGTCTGATTAGCACTCAAACTACGTAAATAGTCTTGCAATACAACAAACGCATTGTCTAACAACTCATATTCGCCCGCCTTGCCTAACACTCTAATCCCTTGTAATTGCAGCACTAAAAAAGCAGCAACTTGATGTGGTTGCACATGGGCTAATAGCTCTCCACGCGCTTGGCAAACTTGTAACACTTGGGTGAATGAGGTCTGTAATCGACAAAATAATCGCTGACATTCCTGCAGCACACTTTCATCGTTAAGGCTCTTTTCGAGCACAGCATTTTGCATAAAACAGCCGTACTTTTGCTCCCGCTGCAAAGCAACAAAGCGCGCTAAATAAGCTTCTATTTCAGCTAAGCCCGCTTTTTCATGCAGCAAAGTATCTGAAGCGCCAAAAGAATAATGATCAAGGTAGAAACTGAGGCACTCGCGGTAAAGATTCTGCTTGTCGCCAAAGCTGTTATAGAGACTAAATCGATTAATGCCTAAATGGCCGACGAGATCGGAAATTGAGGTTTCAGCAAAGCCCTTTTGCCAAAAAAGCTCCATCGCCAATATGAGTTTTTCTTGCCGATCAAAATTACAACTCCGTGCCATAGCCTGCGACCTAATCTCTTGAATACGCGTTCATGTTCAGCTTCACCATTCCTCTTTACTACAGAAAGTTGAGGGGTAAATCATTCTTGACTGTTCGTTTAGATATGGCGTAAATTCTAACCTAACCGAACGTTCAGAAAAAGCCTTATATGCCCGAATCGAGCATAAAGCACTGATAAAAACTACAGGACTTTAGATGAAACTCTACGAATTAGCTCCGACTCCCAGCGCACGCCGCGTCAGTATTTTTCTTGCGGAAAAAGGTATAGAAGTGCCAAGAGTGAACGTCGATATCCGTGGAGGAGAAAATTTAAGCGCTGAGTTTAAAGCCAAAAGTGTAAATGGCCGCATTCCACTGCTCGAACTCGATGATGGCAGCTACCTGTGTGAATCTGTTGCCATTTGCCGCTATTTAGACGAAATTCACCCGAGTGAGCATTCACTGTTTGGTAATACACCGCTTGAGCGCGCCAAAGTAGAAATGTGGCAACGCATCATAGAGTTACAAGGATTAATGGTCGGGTTTCAAGCCTTTCGTAATTTAAGCGGTGTCTATAAAGACAGGGAAAATTGTGTCGAGTCTTGGGGCGTAGAATCACGCCAAAGGGTCATTGACTTCCTACCAACCTTAGACCAACAATTGAACACGTCAGCCTTTGTGGCAGGCGATGCATTCAGTATTGCCGATATTTCGGCTTACGTTTTTATCAGTTTTATTAAAAATTTAGACATCGAAGTGGCTGATAACTTGCCGCATCTCAAGGCTTGGTTCAACACTATGACGCAGCGTCCTGCCATAGTATCGTTAACCCCTAAAAAATAGCGGCGCTAATGCCTGATGATGAATATTCATGGGCACTAAAGTGAGTAGCTATAAGCGTTATAACCTTAAGGAATCATCATGATAGATTTATACACAGCCGCGACCCCTAATGGTTTTAAAATTTCCATCGCACTGGAAGAAATGGGACTTGAATATCGCGTCCATAAATTAGATTTCAGTACCAGTGAGCAAAAACAGCCCGAGTTTATTGCCATTAATCCCAATGGTCGCATTCCCGCCATTATCGACCGCGATAACGAGGATTTTGTGGTATTCGAATCAGGTGCGATTCTGCTGTATCTAGCCGAAAAAACAGGTAAATTCCTGCCAGCCGATCCGAAAAAGCGCTCACAGGTGATCCAATGGTTAATGTTCCAAATGAGCGGCGTCGGCCCCATGATGGGACAAGCCAACGTATTCTTTAGGTACTTCCCTGAAAAAATCCCCGCAGCCATTGACAGGTATCAAAAAGAAGGTCGACGTTTATTCGAGGTTATGAATACTCAACTAGCTACAAATCAATACCTTGCTGGTGACGAATACACGATTGCCGACATCGCAACTTGGCCTTGGGTGCGGATCCACGAGTGGAGCGGCATCAATATGGAAGGTCTGACACATTTGCAACGTTGGTTAGATGAGTTAGCACTCAGACCCGCGTGCCAAAAAGGCATAGTCACGCCACCACCGGTGGAAATGAGTGATGAAGAACGGGCTAAGCAAATCCAAAAGATGGTGACGAAATAATCACCTTCTAAGCGGTAATTGAGCGATAGCCTGCAAATAACCCTTTGGTACTGAATACACCATGAGTCTAAGTGACTCAACCACAAAAAGCCCCGCAAGTTGATGCGACTTTGGGGCTTTTTTTCTGCCTGTTATCGGGCAAAACTGCTACACTCTGCGCCACTTATTTTTCCCCTCTGTTACAGTTATGCCTCCTACATAAGGCGCAGCCACAGAGAGCATAATTCAGGCTAAATTTATGGGTAATCCAAGCAGCTTCTCTTCCGGTAAAGCATCCAACTCAAACACATCGTCAGCATTAAATGCAGAGGCTAGCACCCCAGCGCAAAAACGTGCGCTCAGTTACGCCAGTACAATTAAGCAATTATTCGATGAAATTCAAAGCAGCAAAATGCCCGCCGACCGTATTCTGGCCAACTACTTTAGAGAACATAAAAAACACGGCTCGAAGGATCGTAAAGTCATTCGTGAATCTTTGTTTGGTCTGTTTCGCTGGTGGGGTTGGTTTCAGCGATTAGGCGATCAACAAGAATCAGCGACTTATTTTGCCAGCCTAAGTGCCAGTGCGTTATTGGAAGCCCATGCTTGGCAAGATATCGCCACTGCTTGGCATGAGTTATCGCAGTCACCTATCGATTATCAGCAGGCTCAAGCACTTGCCGTTAAAAGCCTCGACGACAAACTCACGCTAATGCAGCATTTATTTCCCGCGGCTGAGTTTAAACCACAGGACTTATTACCCGAGTGGTTCTGGCAAGTGTGCCCTGTAGATGCGGCGCAGCAAACCCAATTAATTGCTGCTATGTCCAGTCGCCCGCCGATTTGGGGACGCGCACAGGGGATCACTAGCCAAGATGCGGCGACACAACTGCAAGCGCTCGGTATAGAAGCGAGTTATGGTCATTACTTTAGCGATGCCATCAATCTTGGCAGCAAGAGTATGAATCTTAATGAAATCGCCCTGTATAAAGACGGTAACATTGAGATCCAAGATTTGGCTTCACAGGTCATAGGGCAAATTTGCGCGCCAGAACCCGATGCCCATTGGTGGGATGCCTGCAGTGGTGCAGGCGGCAAAACCCTGCAGCTGCGGTCTTTGATGTTGACCAAGGCTGCTGATAATAAAACACCCTCTACGGGCAGCATTATATCGTCAGATATTCGCTCCAATGCCCTAGAAGAACTGACTAAACGTGCCCAAAGAGCCCACTTTAACGGCATTAGCGTTGCCCGTTGGAAGAGCGATGCCCTGCCGGTACCAGCGGATCATTTCGACGGTGTGTTAGTCGATGCCCCGTGCAGTTGCACTGGCACTTGGCGACGTAATCCCGATATGCGTTGGTTGGATGGTGTTGAAGCCGTGGCCGATAAAGCCGCGTTACAGCTCGATATTTTAAGCCGTAGTAGCAGCGCAGTTAAAGCGGGCGGCATCCTCGTTTACGCCACGTGTTCCTTGTCGCCGCTCGAGAACCAAGACGTGGTGACAGCGTTTTTACAGCAACATCCAGAGTTCACGCTCACGCCAATACGCCATCCTTTTACGGGTGAACAAACAGAAATGTTGACCGTATGGCCCTTTGAAGCGAATAGTGATGGTATGTTTGTCGCGCGTATGCTGCGCGTCAAGTAACACTAACTCATTATTTTGTATCAAAACTTGGCGCCTTTCATTCTGGGCGCCAGTTTCAATCATATAATATAATTTCCGATGATAATTACACTTATCCTTTAATTATCATAATGATAATCCACATATTCCCCATTGAAATCTCAGATACGGCCATTTCAGTGGCAAGATATAGCCTTTGGACAAAACTTTTCACCATCAGTGATGAAATATTTCGCTTTAGCTTCATCTCTCCTTTGGGTAAAAAGATCGGGTGCTGCGAATGGCACAGGTATTTTTGGAATTTTGACCATGTCACACTCCTATGAATTTGACGACGATGATGCGCCATGGGGCGATAACGTCAAAGGTAAGCAAAAGAATAAACGCGTGAAACAGCGCCGCAGAGATACTAAGCGACGTTACTCGGACGATAATACAGAGGTGGATTTCTACCAAAATAAATCGAAGTAACTAAATCTAAGTACCCTTGCTCTCACGGGTTTGTTTTACAAATTCGTTCTGTGCTAAACCTGCCAAATCTGAGCAAGTTGGATAATATCCAACTTGCTACTCAACCCCGTTATCCCCTATCAAATACTTAATCACTCCAGTGTAAAATCAATGGGCTTAATTGCTTATTTGCCCTATGCTTTTTGGGCTATAACTCCCAAATCATTGGACTTACACTGAAATTTAAGGATGAACGCCATGGAAAAACAGCGCCCCGACTTTATTTATCCCCAAGGCAGTATGTTGATGCACTCGCCCTTAGTGCTAAATAAAGCCGATATGTACGGTTTTTTTCTTAAGGGGAAACAGGAAAACCTGCAACGCTCTATCGATAAAACCCTGAATCAAGTTGCCGGTAGCGCAATGTATTTTAAGGTGCTGTCTCCCTACGTACTGACAACCTTCACTCAAATTGAAAAAGCCTACTCCGCTTATCCAGAGGACAGAGCTAAGGGCTGGATCCAAGAAACGGACATCATCACTTGGGTCATGGTCGGGCGCCAAGATAGCAGCGACAGTAAACAAATCAGCCAAGTGTATTTTCAGCCACTACATATTTGGGTGAACGATGCCATGGCCTTAATTAATGGCAGAGAACTCTTTGGTTATCCTAAGTATTTATGTGAATACACTATGCCAGCGGTTGGCGAGCCTCTGACGCGATTATCCCTTGAGACCAAAAGTTTTTTACATTTCTCACCCGAAACCGAACTTGCCCTGCATCCATTAATTGAAGTGAATTGCAATGCCAAACCCGAGGCACAGCTCTCAACCCTTGAAGCGATAACCCAAACTTGGCAACTCTTTAAAGAACAAACCGATTTTATTCCAGAACTTGACCAGCTTGGCGAAGAGCAGCTATTTCATCTGTTATTTAAACCCGCTATCGATCAAGTATTTCTAAAACAGTTCCCCGACTCGTCAGGGCAAAAAGCCATTTATCAAGCCATCGTTGCCGCGCCAGCCCAAGTGAATAAAGTGCACAGTGTTGCCCTGCTAAAAAATGATTTTGTCGCGACCATTTTTGATAATGCCAGCTTCCCGTTAAAAGATACGCTCGGGGTCGAGATTGGTGAGCAGCACGTTTTACTCCCTTACCATGTGAACTTCGATTTTGAAGTGCCGCCCGGCGAGGTATTAGTCGATAACTCCGAAATCAAAAAACAGAAAATAGCCATTCTCGGTGGAGGTGTCGCGGCAATGACAGCAGCCTGTTATCTAACCGATAAACCCGGCTGGCAGAATCAATATGAGATTGATGTCTATCAACTCGGCTGGCGTATCGGTGGTAAAGGGGCAAGTGGCCGCAATGCCGCTATGGGGCAACGCATCGAAGAACATGGTTTACACATCTGGTTTGGTTTCTATCAAAACGCGTTTGCCTTAATGCGCAAAGCGTATGAGGAATTGGATAGGCCAGCAAACGCGCCGCTTGCGACTTTTTTTGATGCCTTTAAACCCCATAACTTCATCGTCTTACAGGAAGAAGTTGATGGCCGTTCTGTAAGTTGGCCAATCACTTTCCCAATGTTACCAGGCATCCCAGGTGATGGCACCGAAACCCTCACCTTCTGGAAAGTCGTTAAAGTCGCCTTTGCGTGGATCAAAGAATGGCTCAAAGACATGGATGACCTGCTCGATGCAGATGAAAATGCCATGGGAACACCTAAAAACTGGCTCGATAGCAGCTGGTTTGAACGCTTAAAAGATAAGTTAGAGGATTCGGTCGAAGATGCCAAAGAATCACTCGACGCGCTCGGTGATAAGCTTGAATGCCATTTTAATCAAATGATTGGCCGCGAGTGCGATGAGCATGTACACAGTGAAAGTGACGATGGTTTTGTAGAATCGGCCGTCGATGCCCTGCATCAAAGACTCGTGAAACGTTTTAGCGGACATTTAGATAATAATGACGAACTGCGCCACTTATATATAGCCGCCGATCTGGGGCTCACGATCCTCAAGGGCATGTTTGCCGACGATGTGTTTGAGAAAGGCTTTGACGCCATCAATGGTTATGATTATCGCGAATGGTTAACCAAACACGGCGCCAGCCTTAAGTACACAGTCGACAGTGCGCTAGTGCGCGGTTTTTACGACTTAGTGTTTGCCTATGAGAAAGGCAACTTCGACAAACCTAATGTCGAAGCGGGCACAATTATCCGCGCTATGTTGCGTATTGCCCTGTGCTATCAAGGTGGCGTGATGTGGAAAATGCAGGCGGGCATGGGTGATGTTGTGTTTACACCTTTTTACGAAGTGCTCAAACGCCGCGGAGTCAATTTCCACTACTTCAATCGAGTTGATAATCTCGAATGCCGTAATCAAAGTATTCAAGCGATTGAGATCACTGAGCAAGTAGCTCTGGCGCCGACTGTCACAAACTACGATCCTTTAGTCGATGTGAAAGGTCTCGCTTGCTGGCCGAGTACGCCCAATTATGAGCAGCTTGAGCCTGAGCAATCGGCACTGCTTAAAGCCCATAATATCAATCTTGAACACTTCTGGAGCGATTGGGACAGCGTGTATGAAACTCACTTTGGCAAAGCCCTGCCGAAAAAGCGTTTAGTCAAAGGCGTAGATTTCGACAAAGTGATCTTCGGTCTATCCATAGGTTCTGTGCCCCACGTGGCGAGTGAAGTCATGGCACAAAGCCCAGCCCTCAAGCTTTGCGTTGATAAGGTGCAAACTGTCGCCACTCAAGCCTATCAACTGTGGATGAACCAAGATCTGAATGGGATAGGCTGGCCTAATTACTCTGAAGATAGCGAGGAGCCCGTATTATCGGGCTTCACCGAACCCTTCGATACTTGGGCATCGATGAACCAACTGCTAGACAAAGAAGATTGGCGCGGCTTAGAACCTAAAAATGCCAGTTACTTTTGCTCGGCATTGCCTGTCGAGGCCTATCCACCAAGCTCGGATGTAGATTTCCAACAACGGAAAACCTTAGAAGCAAAAGCGGGTGCTATCCATCAACTCAATACCGAAATCCATAAACTTTGGCAAAATGTCGGTGATAGCTTCCCTTGGGAATGGTTACACGATGAACAAGACCGTCAAGGTGTTGCCCGCTTCGATAGCCAATATTGGCGCGCAAATGTAGACCCATCCGAGCGTTATGTCTTATCGGTTAAAGACAGCTCGCAGTATCGCATCACGACAGATGGCACAGGGATAGATAACCTGTATATGACGGGCGATTGGATAAAGACAGGCCTTAATGCGGGCTGCGTCGAAGCGGCGACGATGGCGGGAATGCACACATCAAAAGCGATATCGGGTCATCCTGCGGTGATTAAGGGCGAAAAAGACTTCTAAGCTCGTCCTTAAATCTAGCTAAGTCGTAAACTTGGACACTGCTCAGTCCAAGCAAGATGAAGCTAATAAATCTAAGATAAAAACATAAACGGCGCAGATAAATTCTGCACCGTTTATGTTTTCTAATGCTCTAATAATACCAATCATATTAAATATCTGTTCATTCAGCGGGAGTTCAACGCGCTTTAGACAAGGCGAAGGCTTGAAGGCATAGTGGTGCTCTGTCGAAAGCCTTAAACGCAGTATAAAGCGCGTTGCCATGTAGTAAACATCAGCCGCCCTTCGGGAGCCACACAGGTATCCCACTCCCGTGTTGCATTGACTTAAAAGGGAATAACCATTTCTGCGTCAATGCGCCTTGGATTGAAATACCTGTGAGGCTCTGAACTGATTAGCTATTTAATGTGATTGGTATAAAACGATTATTTTAAATTTTTCAATAGCTAGCTTAAATGTAGCCTCACATCGACACCGCGAGTATCTGCATACTCTTGACGACGCTTATCCATACGCGATTGATATAAGTGAGTGTCAGCAGAACGCAACCACTCATGGGGATCTGCGACCTCAGTGTTTAACGACATCCCAAAACTACACTGGCAATCTTTAAAACCATGGCTTGCTAATTCTTCACCTAAGCCACTCAAAGCACTCTGTAATAACTGGATACCAGCAGAAGGCGTCACAATCACAAACTCGTCACCACTAATCCGATAAACCTTCATGTGCGCTAAGTCTGTTGCTTGCAATAACTGCACTATCAACAGCAATAATCTATCGCCTTCTTGATGGCCGAGTGTTTCATTGACACTTTTCAGACTATCGATATTCAATAGTGCTAACGCCATCGGTTGCACGACTTTATCGGCAAATCCTAATTGTGAGTTCATATATTCGTCAAAGGCATAACGATTACCGACTCGCGTTAATCCATCTAAACGAGCCTTTTCCCATGCAATCGCTAACTCTTCAATATGCGCCTTACGTTCCTCAGCAAGTAATTTCAGCTTATTCGCTAACGCTAAGGACAGTAATAACGCATCAGCCGTACCGCCCATCAGAGTCGCAAGCTCTGCATGTTCAATGAAATCAGGAGTGAGCCCCATATTTCCGGGTAAAATAATCACCGCAGGCAACAGCAAGCAGGTAAAAGCAAGAATAAAATAACGTGCAGGAGCAAAGCCTTTCATCAAGCACACATTACCGCAGGTAATCGCTAAAGCAATCCATAGCATGATCAGTACAGAGGCAATAATTGCCGTATAGGACAACAACCAAATACTGGTCGGCAGAGCCACAATACAGGCAAACATTAAATACTGACTAAGACGCCACAGCCGCGGTGAGTAACTAGGCAACTGCAGGAAGTGCTTGTAAAACATGATATTAAAAATGGGCAAACTGATGAAAAACAGATGATGCAACTCAAGGTAATGAAAATTAAATAAGTGTGCGGGCAAATGGAAAGTCAGTGCCCAGCCACCAAAATAAGCAAATACGTAGAGGCCATAGTAGAGAAAGGCTTTATCAAGAATAGAGATATAAATCAAAATATTATATAAGGCGATAAACAATAATCCGCCTAAACACAGCAGCACTGCCATTGCGAGACGGTCAGACATAAGTTGATGATCCGCCACACTTTGCAATGCTATCTCAGGGGGAGAGGAGTAATAACGGCTACTCAGCTTCACCACCAGCCAATAATCCGTGCCCATATTCAAGGTGACCTTACGGCCATAATCGAATAAAAACTGGTATGGAGCACTGTAGCCACTGTGGGCATGTTGTACGCTGCCGTCACTGCCGAGTATCCAATAATCTACGGATTCAATAATCGAATTACTTGCATCCACTACCCAGTTTGATTGACGTTGATTGACCATCACAGGCGTGATCATCCAATAATCGCCACCGGTTAAGCTGACCGAACCAGCTTCGTCGAGTTGCTCCATCCAATGGGGCACGGTTTCAAACCGATCAGGAGGCTGTTGATCCGCTTTAGCATGGAACAAATACGGGGAGTCCAACGCAATTTCAGCGCTTAATACAGAGGGACTTAATGTCCACAAGAAAAGTAAAAAACACCAAAATAGAGTTTGTTTAAGTTTGTTCATCGGCTTATTTAGTTAAAGGGCCATAGATCATTTTTACAGCTATGAAGAAAATGCTAATGCTGTCAATCTTAGTCGATAGTTGGATTTGTAGGTTAACTTTATGGCTACATTTAGTTTTTTACAATCAGTTAGGCTAAATTAGTCGGATATACCATGCCTTATGATGCTATTTTAGTCTCAAAGTCCAAACAGCGGCATGAAATTCAAGATACACCTTAATACTGACTTATTTTTGCTGGGATCCTATGCAGCCTCTATTGATGATTTTAGCCGCACAACTACTGATTGCCAGCGGTAACCTATTGGTTAAGTTGCTTGAAACCAATGTGCCTGTTTTTCAACTGGTGCTCTACAGGCAATTATTTGCCACTCTGCTTGTACTGCCTTTTGTGTGGCACTTACAGGGTAATCTTAAACTGAGTCCTTTTTACAAAGTGCATCTCGCCCGCGCACTATTGATTGGACTGGGCAACGCCATTTTTATGCTTGCTATTCTGCATCTTCCGCTCGCGACAGTAACAGCGGTGATTTATACCTCACCCTTGTTACTGCTAGTACTATCGGCCATTTTTTTAAATGAACGTATTGGTTATCGACGCATGGTCGCAGGTCTTATCGGCTTTAGCGGCATTTTGCTTATCAGCCAACCAACAGAATTTAACCTGTATATAGGTTTAGCCTTTTTCGGTGCCATAACATCAGCATTGAATAGTTTGATTTTAAAGGCCTATTCGACCCATGAACATCCTTTTTCCATGCTCTTTTGGTCTAATGCCTTTGCGATGATATTTCTGATACCTGCGACCTTATACGAAGGCGCCGAATTTAGTTTACCAGTGGCGCAAGTGGGGCTGACTTTGGGACTATTTTACATTGCCATGACCTATCTCATCATCCATGCCTATCGACGTGCCGATGCGAGCCAAATGGCACCAGTAGAATATACAGGATTGATTTTTGCAGCCTTGTTAGGCTGGTGGATACTCGATGAAGAACTCAGCCTAGTGATTTTAATCGGGATTGGATTAGTCATTTTCTCATCCATATTGCCAAGCTACAGTGAGCTAAAGGCGAAATGGAAAAGCCGGCGAAGTTAACCTCGGCCGGCTCTTTAATTCGACATCTCGATCGCAATACAGCTAAATCAATATGCCTTGTGCTTAGAAACGGAATTTACCGCCAATATACACACCATCTTCGAAAGTAAAATTGCGGGCATCATCGTATTCGAAGGCAATCTTGCGGTAACCAACATAAAGTGCCATGTTTGGCGTTATACGGTATTGCACTTTTGAGTCTAATTCATAATGACCATCAACATTGCCAAATGACAATACAGACGGCGCATAGTAAGCCGCGGCGTGCAGTGAAATATTGGGTCCCATTGATAGTGCATAACGACCACCAACAGAAACGGCACTGCCATTGGGTGAATAGTCAGACCAAAGCTGGCTTAACTGAGCACCGACCTCAAAGTGATGCACACCCGCATCATGGGTCATGTGCATTGCACCTTGAGCGATATGGCCGCCTTCATCAGCATAGATATAACCCAAAACCGCGTTAGTATCTTTGTTCAATTGCAGTTCTAACTCAGTTGAAACCACATCGTTGTTCAACCCAAGATTAAATTCTGACGCATTCACTTGCAGCGCTGCGGCACTCAATAATAAGACACTTGCTACTCTGAACTTAGTCATAAAAAAACACCTCAATAATGACTGTGGGTAATAGCCGCGGATCATACCGAATAAATAAAGAAAATCAGCCTATTTGCGTATAAAGAGGAATTATTTGCGAGGAATATACAAATGTAAAACAAGATGAAAACACATTAAGATCTAAGTCTTTTCACTTAAAACACAATTAGACCACTGGGGTACGATCGCCAACTAAAGACTGCATTATCGCTTCAGCATCGACACTAGCGCTTAAAGCTAAGTAATACCAACCCACAGTATTTCCTGTGCCACGGATACTCAAATAATTACGCCAAAACTGAAAACCTGCCTTCAATAAATTAGCTTGACTCGACGTGTTCTCGGCGCGAATTGTGGCGTATAAAATCAATATCCCTAAAGCCTTAGCCACTTCGATACGTTTTTGCGTTAAACCTTGAGCTATGCCTTGACGCCGATAATAGGGCGATACCACCAGATAACCCAATTCACCGACAGTGCCTTTATCAACAGTGCCTTTACCGGCTTTTATCGCGGCGCAACCGACAATCTCACCCTCGATAGTTTTCGCTAAGATCACCGCACGAGAATGGAAAAAGACCTGATGATCCAACGGATGAGCATTATCATCACGTCCATCAATTAATTGTGCCGCCAGCGCTAATTCTTCCGGCTTTTCACCTATAACAAACTGAATGTTATTCATATCCAGATTAAACCGTTAATGTTCCCAACATACGGTGAATGCACACCAAATTGCCGTGCATTCATCTTCCAAACTCACCCAAGAGCCCACGCTACAGATATAACAACGTCGCCATACCTAAGAAAGTAAAGAAACCCACCACATCGGTCACAGTCGTTAAGATCACTGAACCCGATAACGCCGCATCTTGATTAAACTTCTGTAACACCATAGGCACTATCACCCCAGCAATAGCGGCAACGGCCATATTAATCAATATCGCACAGCCGATCACTATACCTATCGTCGCTTCACCGAACCACCAGCCAGAGACTAAACCTATCACTATCGCCCACAAAAATCCGTTAACTATGCCAATGCCGAGTTCGTTTTTCATTAGCGAAAACAAGTTACCCGCCGAAATCTGTCCCATGGCCATGCCACGGATCATTAGCGTTAGAGACTGGCTCCCCGCGATACCGCCCATAGAAGCGACAATCGGCATCAACACAGCTAATGCAACCACTTGCGATAGGACATTTTCAAATAAACCAATAGTCGCTGAGGCAAGGAAAGCCGTCAGTAAATTGATCCCAAGCCATACAGCACGGCGTTGAGCACCTTTCATAATCGGGGCGAACAAGTCGTCGGATTCATCCATACCCGCTGTTGCCATCAACTGCGCCTCATAATGCTCACGCACTAATGCCGTTGCGGTTCGTAGCGTCACGCGGCCGATTAACTCTCCGGACTCATCAATCACAGGCAATTCAATTTCGCGGCTGTGCTCTATCGCTTCAGCCGCTTCTAAAAGACTCGTATCGGCGGATAACGCACGGCAGTCCTCAGACAAAAGTGAAATCAATAATTCATCGGGATTATGTTTAAAAATATCATAACGACGAACAGTACCTTGATACTTATCCAGATCATCAACGATAAACAAATTGTCGTTACAATCGAGCTCTATACGACGAAAGAAGCGCTGCGCTTGAGCAACTGTCGCCTTATCACTGAGCACCAACATTTGATGATCGGTATAACGGCCGATTTCATTCTCAGAGTATTGATCATAAAGTTCGAATCGTTGTCGCTGACGCTCCCCCATCTGAGCCAAGGCACGATCGGTAAAACTTTCAGGAAGATAATCACTCCACTCAATTAAATCTTCTGGGCTTAATTGCGCAAATAACAGATCCACTTCATTGTCAGGCATCCGCTTCAGGATCCCCATGCGCGGATCGGCACGCATTAAGCTCAACACTGTCACTCGGTCAGCAAATTCAACTTGCTGCCAACGCTCGTAACGCTCATCCAAGGGCAAGGATTCAAGCGCTAAGGCTATGGTTCCAGGTTCTGAGTCATTCAGAATTTCACTAAACACTTCAGCCTGTTCTTCGCCTTCAACTTCAGTGAGTTGTTGAACGACTTGCCCCACATCAGCTTGCATGTTTGTTTCGTATTCTGCGTCATTTTCTATCACACAGATGCCCTTTTCTTTAGCCACAAAATTGCTGTAACTATATTGATAATTAAGTAAATTAGCAAACCCACAAAATAAATTGCGCGCAATTATATTGCTGAAAATTGTTTTAAGGTTTATGCTGTTTGGCTAAGATCCTACGGAGGTGAACATGACTACGAATATATACAGCCAATCAGCAACAGACATTCAAGGCAACGCGGTAAGCTTAGAGCAGTATCGGGGCAAAGTACTCTTAATCGTCAACACCGCCAGTGAATGTGGATTTACACCGCAATACAAAGGATTAGAAACGCTATATCAAAAATACAAAGATCAAGGATTAGTGATTTTGGGCTTTCCTTGCAATCAATTTGGCGCCCAAGAAAAAGCCGATGAACAAGGCATTCAAGCCTTTTGTGAATTGAATTTTGGCGTGACGTTTCCGCTATTTTCTAAAATAGAAGTGAATGGCGAACATACCCATCCACTTTATCAATACCTTAAGAAAGCCGCTCCCGGCGTATTAGGCACTCAAGGTATCAAATGGAATTTCACTAAATTTTTAGTTAATCGCCAAGGCGAAGCAATCGAAAGATTTGCATCAACGACCAAACCCGAAGCATTAGAAAGTAAAATTGCTGCTTTGCTAAAATAATTTAATCACTATCTATTTGAAATCTTGCAGTTTATAAAAATTTAGATTTATTTTAAATTTTTTATGGAACTTTAACCGTACAAGGCCCCTCAAATGTATTGAACAGTGAATGTCTTTTTCATGTTCATCATCTCCCTGGGGCTTCTAGCGCAGTCCCCTTGACCTAGGAATAGGTCATTAGGCAACCATTAGGTTGCCTTTTTTTATCCCTTTATTTTATATGTAAAATAAATGTAACAACTAAGTGTGGGCACTCAATATCTCTCAAAAACTTTTTTTGTCTTTTTTCTGATATCGGTGAACTTAATTAAAAATGGCGACTCTGAGTATAGGTAAGGATTAACGGATAAGATTAAATGCACCTTGAGAATGAAATATGTGAAGTCGCAGTTTCATGCACTCAAATGACACAGTTTCTGT